>Ga0214545_1000228_pt1 | contig 77140 bp, 26 predicted proteins | sample CNSS4metaG_FD_160064 | JGI IMG/M metagenome (GOLD analysis project Ga0214545, IMG submission 160064) | Root nodule microbial communities from cowpea collected in UCLA plant growth center, Los Angeles, California, USA - CNSS4 | ecosystem: Host-associated > Plants > Roots > Nodule | place: USA...
TTGTAAAAGTAACCGTTAATTTTTAAAAATTTAATAAATAATTAAATTATAAAGGGTAAAGTTGGAATTATGAAATGTGGACACAAAAGAGGGAATCCCCTTTATATATAGTTATAGATTATAGATATAAAGGGATTCCCTCTTTTGTATCCACATTTCACGATTCCAACTTTACCCTTTATAATTTAATTATTTATTAAATTTTTAAAAATTAACGGTTACTTTTCCAAGTTTTTATAAAACTATTTACTTATCTCCTTCTTCTTTCTTCTTCTACTATTCATCAACAGTTATTTTTCTCATATTTTCTTCATACATTTTACTTTATTTTTTATAAATATATTTTTATTTTGTTTATTAATTTAATAACATTACAATATCATCAATTATTAATATTATTCAAAAAATATGTGTACACAAACGCTATCGCACCTGTGTTTACATAGTATATAAAAACAAAAATGATTTACGGTGTATTTATTATTTCTCCTTCTTTTATACTGAAGTGTTATATTTAATTATTTTAATTGTGCTCTAAAATTTCAATATTTTTGTAATTTTTTTTATTCAAAACACTTGTTTTATTATAAAAAAAAATATTATATCCATCAAATAAATTAATTCTTCTACTAAATTATCTCGCAAGACTAAAATTTGTACTTATGTTATGAAAAAAGTGCTCACTACAGTTTTTAATTATGGCTATTCATGAAATTTAGCATAATTTGTTTCTCTTGGTAATTCTACTTATTCTCCTTCTCAACTTATAAGTAAAATTCACTAAATTATAATTTAAATAGATTTATTCTACTAATAGAAAGAGTATTGATAATAAAGTGTGCTAAACTTCGTTCTGTGAAATGTGAGAATCTGTGTTATTTATTACTGTGATATTAATCATTTGGAATTTACTAAGTATTAAATTTCTTATAATTTTATAAGTGACAATACTATAATTTAATACGAAAACCGTTAACTTGTTGGTTTAAGTAATGCTATAAAGATTTATTATATACTAATTTTAATATGATGTTTACTATGTCTAACAAATTTTATGAAAACTAAAAGTAGTTATCTTTCTATGTTTTCAAAATTGAAAAAGTCTTACGTACGTATCGTGTAAATACTCATAGTTATATTATAACTGTTATATACCGAGAAAAATTATTTTATATTTTAGAATTTATCACAGTTTAAAAAAAATATTATTTAAATTTGTCGGTATCGTTTATTGTCATGACGTCTTAAAATAGTTTTTAAAAGAACCTACGTTACGTTTACATTAAATAAAATTACTTCATTATTTATTTTACTTGTTTTACATTTCTTTAGTCATTGTTGCTTTATTTTATTATCATGGTCATTACTTTCTTTTGCCTGTTATAAGACGAGTTCTATTTTAAATAAGTATTGTTACTTGTATATTATATGATATATTATTCTATTATTTTCAATAAAATAGTGAAACAACATTTATAACATATAACTATTATTTTTGTATATTGATATTATTATATTATATTATTCTAATATTTTATAATTAATTTTAATTTCCCCTTTTGATCATTTTTATTTTTATTGTACCCCTCTATTATTTATCAATCTTGAAACAACAACAAAAAAAATGTATTACATTGAATTCACTTAAATGTTGTATGATCATTGACTTGGTTATTAAAAAACCAAATTGTATTTAAATGTAATTCACCCCACAACTTCTTCTATATTATAATGCCACTATTTGTCTCCTTCTTCTTCCTTTTTCCATAACTAAAATCCAAACACTAATACACATCTCATTATCCAAAATTTGTTATTTTTTTTTTCGCGTCAATATCCTTTTCACACACAACTCAATGTTTTTGTCCTTTAACTTTCATTAAATTTTGTAATTAATTCATTTCGAAATTTTAGACCAATTTAGTTATTCATCTTTCAAAATACATAGATTTAATCATTTTAATCAAATTTTGATAGGTTTATTTGATGTTTAGTACATATTTCAGAATTGTATTTGAGTTGTTTATATTGTTTGACATATTTTTTATTTAATGTTAAGTCAAATACTATTATAAAACGTGTTTAAAATGTCAAATAAATTTGACAAAATTTGATTAAAATAACTAAATTCACGTATTTCGAAAGATGAAAAACTAAATTGATCTAAAGTTTCAAAATGGACTAATTCCAAAATTTACTAAAAGTTAAGGGACCAAAAACATATTTAACCCTTACTACTATAATTCTTTTGGCTTAAATACCTTTTTGGTCATCATTTTCGTAATGTTTGTTGCGAATGGTCCTCATTTTCACATAATGTTTAAAATGGTAATCATTTTGACCGAATGTTTAGAATGATCATCATTTTCGCAATTCGTGTTTTATTTGGTCATTTTCTGTAACGCCGTTTAAATCATTAACGGAGCATTGTACATGTGGCAGACACAATTTGTATTAGGGTGTATTACGTGTACTGTACAGGTGACTTAATTAGATATTTGGGGATAAATAAGTGAGCTAGGGTTTTGGTAGGGAATGTTTGGGCAGTTGGTGAGTTTTGGCAATCTTGTTCCTCCATTCCCAATTGATATTGTTGTCATCTTCTTCTTCCTGCAATCTCATTATATAGGTATGTTACGGTCTCAATCTTCTTCCTTTACCTCTGGTTGTAATCAATCGTTGGAGGCAACCGTGTTGTACCACTTCGTGCACTATTGGTGGTTCAACGAGAAACGAATTAACCCCGATTTGTAGTTGCAGAGAGATGGCTGCTTTGAGGATGACAAGAACTCCAAAGAATTTTGGTATAAAATTTTGGATACAATCTATTTTTATCTTGGTGTTAATAATAAATTGGTTTTAATTTTTGGTTTATTGATTTACAAAGTGTGATGGTTCTAATAATGTGGGCTTTCATGGGCCTATACTTCACCACCGTGGTGGACAATAACATTAAACCTATCCTCACTCATTGCCCTAAAGTAAATTAAACAGATAAAAAAGATGTATTATTAAGCATACTTTAACGCAATGAGGACCACTGCTACAATCAATTACAAATAAAATAATGGGAACCATTACACCAACATCGACAACCGATAAACAAACCAACTAAAATAATACCCCACTGAACCCCACCTACAGACACAAACTACACAAAATCATGGAAGTAATTTAGAAACCATGCAGAACATCACAATAATCGAAAGACAAACAAACCCAAAAATAGAATTACGAAAACCTGACCCACGAGCAAACACGACCCAGAAAACCCTGAACCCACTTACCTTGATGATGATTAACTAGAAATTTGAAATGAAGAGTGCAACTGCAATCCAATGATGAAATGACAAATATTAGCTACTTCCTCTGCAAATCTGAACTAAAGAAAGACGAAGATAAAGAAATTTTTCTAATTGCAAAATTTTCCCTAAATTGAAAAATTAACGTTAATTAGTCACCTGTACAATACACGTAACACACCCTACTACAAACCGTGCCACATGTACAATGTTCCGTTAATGATTTAAACGACGTTACAGAAAAGGACTAAATAAAACACGAATTGCGAAGATGAGGACCATTCTAAACATTTTGTAAAAATGAGGACCATTTTAAACATTATGTGAAAATAAAGACCATCTGCAACAAACACTACGAAAATGACATCATACAGGTATTTAAGCCTTTTATATTTTTGTTTATCCACGTACAACTCTAAATTATATCCAAGAAATACATCTGATGTTTCGATTTCATATTAATATCGTTACGATGAATTATTATATTTAAAGTATTATTTATTTTGAATTTTAAAATTTCTATACAGTTTTATTTTAAAAAACATCTTAAAAAATTATAAAAAATATCTTAATCTCAATTCTTATGTTGTATTATTTGAACAAGAGAACAATATTGTAATTGATTAATTATTTCCTTATTATTTTTTCTTCCGAAATTTATTTTCTTTTCTAAAATAAAAAATAAAAATCATTGTCTTTATTTTTAAATAAAAGTTTGTTAAACAAGTATATTTTTTGCAAAATTTATTCAGTGGTTTGCTATTGAACAATTAGATTATATTCTTGGCAATGCGTCACAATAAATATATATCAAGTGAGAGAAATATGCTACCTTCTAAAATCAAAACATTTTTTAAGACAAGTTATAATTTGTATTTAAAATTACGAATTATTTTAAAAGTAATAACTATTTAAATCTCATTTTAGATATCTGAAATTTTGGAATTGATTGGTTTAAAGAATAAAGAAAATCAAGAGAGTGTAACTTAAAAAAATACATATTTTTTTATATTTTTTTTTTATATATATATAGAAAAAAATATATATAATAATTATATTAAAATTATATATATATATATATATATATATATATATATATTTTATATAATTATAAAATTATTCCTCAAAGTTAAAATAAAGTTTTTATGATATTTCTCCTTCATGATTTATTATCTCTTTCTTGATTCAAAGTAATCTGCTCACAGTATCTTTGAATTTAGAAGAAATTTATATGATTTGTTGAAGATAAATTATTATAAACTCTTTAAAATATATATATATATATATATATATATATATATATATATAAATTTATTCATCTCTTATATTATTTAAATAATAGTTATTCTTGTGAAGATAAATTATGGTGTTTTTTTTCTTCAAGATAATGATTCATACTTTTTTTCTAGACGTGAAAAATAAATTTTTTCTAATTGCAAAATTTCTCCTAAATTGAAAACTTAACGTTAATTAGCCACCTGTACATTACACGTAACACACCCTAATACAAACCGTGCCACCTGTACAATGTTCCGTTAATGATTAAAACAACATTACAGAAAAGGACCAATTTTGTTTTATGAAAAATCTATATTGATAATTATTTCAGTTACATATTAATTATAGTTGTTAATCATAGCTGAAGAATTTTCGGTTAAAATTAATTAAAATATGTCTATTAAGTTACAAATGATTCTTTTGTATGGGTGTGGACTATGTCTCACTATATTTGAATTCTAATTAAGGACTTTCTAAACTAATCATACAATATGTTTGCGAAATTTAATGCAATAGTAAATGCTCTATCGTGTGGCATTATTTTGAGTATATTGTGACATTTAACATTTTTTTCCATATATTATCCTATAGCTCATAATTAACGATTAATTGTGTTTTGTGGGTTAAGATTTGCGCATAAAAGGAATATAATCTCTGAATTAAGATATCATAAAAAAACATATGAATGTATAAATGAAAAACGTTAAAAATAAATGTTATTTTGTTAAATTATTAAATAAATAAAATACTCTCTTAAATTATATCAAAATTCATCACGATGGTAAGAATACCTTTATTAACATATATGATAGTCGTTTTGGTTATCATAAGAAGTGTTCATAAACTACTATTTTTCCTTCCTCACATGCCCTAACTAAGGGTTGGGTTCCTAATCCATGCCTTTGTTTTTCTTGTTTAATGTAACAATTTCCGAAGGTGAAACTAGTCTTTAATTAAAAAGTTAAAAATAATATTAATTAACTGAAAAAGTTAGAACGTGAAAAATGTATTTAATCATAAATATAGTTAGTTGTGCGTAAAATAATCTAGAAATAAAATATATGAACCAAAATTGTTTAATTTATAAATAAGGATACTTAAGTAACTTAAAAAAGATGTCAAAAAAATGAAAATCATCACAAGTAATGTAAAATTTAAAGATTAAAATTAAATTAAACTCGAGATAATAACAAGAATAATTAGAAGTATTATTAAATTTAATTTAAAAATCCGATCACTAACAAAATTTAATCATGAAGTTAGATTTAAGTTGAGATTTTCATGAAAATACACAAATTAATTATTGTATTGTTGCTTTCAAACTCGAAATGTTCTTTTTTTTTTAGAAGTAAAATTTGTTAATAAACTATTGCTGAAAATTTGGCTCCTCTAGGAAAAAGAAATCAAACATACGGAGAAAGTGACTCCACAATGCAACAAATATACGTACAAGAAATATTATACAAAATATGAAACGACAACAACTAAAATACAACACCATAGTACTAGATAAATATGATGAATTTGTATACAAGAAAACACACACAGTCACATGCGTGCAAGGAAGAAAACTTAACAAAGTCAAATAAAAATGTATCTTTATTCATGTTCAGTGAATACGAGTCATCTATTAAATGTCTATGAATTATCATATATAAAAGCATAACTTTGCATTTGGAATTGTACATTTGATAACCTTGAATTCTTATAACTTTAGGCTTGCTATTACTTTTATATTTTTAATAAATAAATTTTAATTTTAATTCAATTCTACAAAATTAGTTTGTAGATGAGTTTATATTTATCAATTAAAACTAAATATTAATGATGGTTAAAAACCAAACCGAATAACCAGGTGAAATAAATAATAAACAAACAACAAATTTTAATGATAATAATAAGATTTGAATGAGTATGATACTATTTTAAAAAACAAACTTTAAATTAGACTTAATTTTACAAAACATACAAATATCTAAATAGACCATATAAGTTGCATAATAGAGGAAATAATCACTGAATTTATGAAATAAAGAAAAATGAGAATATATAACAAGAAACATGTAATTAAAGTGAAGGTGAAATTGGGAAAATATGAGACAACTATTTTAAATTTAATAAACCAAAAATATAGTCCATACTAAACCTCAAGAATAAGTTGATCAAGATATTGGGCCAATAAGAAATTAACAATAATGATGCCAATGAACAATGATCAAAGATGATGACATCTGGCAAAATAATAAGATTTACCTACCATAGATATACATTCAGAGAGTGAAATGTTATACAGAAATAGAAATAATGAATAATATTTCTACGAGAATTATAAAAAAAAATGTATATTTTCAAGGTTAATTTTAACTGCATTAGATGCCTATAAGTACAAAACCCTGCCAACAAAATCATAATTTTCATTTTAAGAGTGTTTAGGAATTACTCGTTTTTTTTTTCTTTCGTTAGCGTATCCTTTCACACATGGTCTTAATCTAAAATTTACATTTTCTACTTAAAATCTTCTATTTTACCCATTGACTAATTTATCGTAATCAATGATATGATATATACAAATAGAAAATGTTAGAGCTCTTATAATTTTGTTAAATTGATGGGAATAAAATTGATATTTTTGTGAGATTTTATTCTCTTTCAATGTTTATTTAGATCTTACATTATAAAATTATTTACAAATCAATGCCTAATTTTTTGAACTCACTTTTCTTTTCTTAGGGTTGGTAACGTAGGTTTATCCGATCCATTTAGGTTTTTTCCGTTTTGAGAATGAAGACTCAAAAGTTTAGTTTGTCTCACATATGTTATGATTCGTGGGCTGATTTGTCTTTTTTTATTTTTATTTTTTTATGGTAAAACTTTCAATGTTCAACAAATTGAAATTTTTTAACAAGTTTGCAACATTAAGCAATTACTATAGGGAGTTGAATGATAATAGATAACCCAACATTCTCATTGTATCCATATTCATACTTTGACATGCATGATGAATTTTTCAAATTTTAGCACATTCATGCAAAAGTCTAGAAGGAGAGTAACCAACCTACACAAATGCAATTTCTTATTTTTTTAAGTCCACTACACCAGCCTCTGGTTTGTGCGGATTGCAAGTTATGCAGGTTGAGCTCTTATGGGCTAACGTATTCAATATCTCAGTCAACTCCACGTTTTTCAGACAAACATGTGAGTCGATTCATATGACAAATTCATCTTGTCATCCATAATTTGTTTAATAAGCATATTAAAAGTTATTATAACTTTTACATTCTTAAATTTAAATATATATATATATATATATATATATTAAATTTTTAATTTTTTTCTTATTTTACATTTTATTACTGATATAATTTCATCCCTTTATTTTAAAAGTATTTAAGTATAGTTTGTTTTTGTTTTAAAAAAGTAATTTTCCTTTATAATTTAATTCAAGTGTTATAAATAATTATCTATTATTATATATAAAAGATTTTTTTTTCACAACATTATCTATATATGTATATGTAAAGTTTAATTTTAATTCAATTTCATAAAATAAAATTTATATTTATTAATATATTATAATTTTGTCTTATTTATAATTAATTGTCACCACATCACATCTTGAGTCACATATATCTCAAATATAAAATTAAATATTAATAATAGTCTTATAACAATTCAATAACAAATGAAATAATAAATTTCATTAAGATAAGATTTGAATAAGTCTACAACTGTTTTAAAAAAAAAAATAGTTTACCTTAACTCAAAAAATTAGTTTACCTTAACTCTACATAGTTATAAGTATCTAAATATATAGAGGCTACAAAATTAAATAAATAAAAAAACATAAGATGTATAAAATAAAAAGATGAGAATAGATAACAAGAAGATGAATAAAGTGGAGGTGAAAATCGGAAAATATGAGATAACTAATTTAATTAAATAAACCACAAATATAGGCAATACTAAACGTCACGGATACCGGTGCAATCACATGTACTACGTTTACATTTATTAATGTCCACCTTTTTCCATTACAATAAAATACTTATCAATATAATAATTATTGAAATAAAAAATTATTAAACTATAAAATAAATTATAATATTTACAATAGAAAATATTATCAAAACATAATATAGTTTTCACCAAAAAAATAATTATAAAATAAATATTTTTTATAATCTTATTATAGATAATTATTTTATCGTGTATTTTTCTATTATGAAATTTAAAAAAATAATTACTTCAAAGAAGAAGAAAAAATATGTAGAACAAAAAAGTCTCTATTAATAATATAGAATTTATGTTTTTATAATTTTGTTATGTATTTTCTTCTCCACACGCGGAAAGATCGGCATTTTCGACAACAACTTTGAATTTCAAAATTTTCATTTTCATCCCATTTAACTGGTGTATGAAGAGAATCTCTGGTCTACTTTTTTTGTTTTTTCATTAATTGTCTTCCTCATTTCTATGTTTGAATGTTTCATCCCATTTAATCACGTTCCCACGATTTCTTCTAACCGTAATAACTTACTTGAAGAGGAGCATACATATCCTCTATCCAACACATTTCATGAAAATAAAAAAACTAAAAGTTAGCCAAACAATCATTCGTTTTTTTTTTCTATTCTTCTCGTGTCCACAGTAAAATTGAATTATGCAAAAACTAAATGAAAATATTTGTTGTTAATTGCAATAAGTGTCTTTATGACTTTTGATTGATGTAGAATTGTTCATGTTGTAGCACATGGGAGTGGAAATTCTTCGTACTTTGGATGGTAGTTCGTTTTCTAAAAACTTAACGAAAAAGAAAAAAAGTGGAACTTAGCCAAAAAGAAAAAAATTAGTTTCTTAATTAATGTGAAAGTGGTCCGTAACAAAAATGAAATAAGACGAATTACAATCAAATGTGCTACACTTACAAAAAATGGGTTAAATATGTTTTTGTCTCTTAAGTTTCAGTAAAATTTAGAATTAGTCCATATTCGAAACTTTATATCAATGTAGTCCTTGATATTTAAAAATGCATGAATTTAGTGATTTTAACAAAATTTTATTGAGTTTATCTGACGTTTCAAGCGTATTTCATAATAGTATTTGAATTGTTTATACCGTTTGACATATTTTCGCTTCAATGTTAACTCAAATATTATCATAAAATGCATTTAAAATGTCAAATAAACTTAACAAAAATTGGTAAGAAGGACTAAATTCACGCATTTATAAAGATGAAGAACTAAATTAATATAAATTTTCGAAGATAGACTAATTCCAAAATTCACTGAAACTTGAGGAACAAAAAACGTACTAACCCAAAACAAAATACAGCCTAACAATTGATTATGAATTTGGTTTTTGATATAATGATAAATGCTTAATTTAATAATTAATGTTTTTGATCTTGTCAACTTCTCTGGCTTCAACCAGTGCGCTCTTTAGGACTCATTGATTCTTCAATATGTGCACAAGTCGAAGATGGCAACCAATGCAACTCATAATGTACGTGGTCAAACTTTCACCACAAATTTAATGAGTACCTCATTTTCTCCTCTAGAGTAAGCTTTTTCTTTCAACCCCTTAGTTCTCCTCTAGAACATTCATTCATGAAATCTAAGTTAAATAACCTTTTTGTTAAAGTGAGATGGAGTGGAACCTAAAATAAACGTAACATTACTTTTTCTTGACATCTTAGATTAAACTTAAATTAGACTTTCTTAGATATTTTACATAAGAAAAATATATATGACGTTGGAAGTCCCACATCGTTTAGAGATAAGGCAAATTCATAATATATAAGTGAGGTGCAAACCTCACCTTACAAGCCGGTTTTATGGGATTGAGTTAGACTTAAAGTTCACAGTCAAGATAAGACTAAAGATAAGACTAATTCATAGTATAGTATAAAAAAAATTCTTTAGTTGACCTAATACACTATGGATTCTACTAACTGTGTCACTGTGCTGTGGAAAGAAAAGGATAGAAATTGCACCATAGACAAAACATTAGATTTGATGACACCAGAAATCTAGAAAGTTGTAGGAGTAGCACGAAGATTTGTTCAAGAGATGGATGCATGCATGTTTGGTCAATATCAGCATGCAAAGACTAAGTAATTTATATATTTTATCTTCCGGGAGCCTCTCGAAAAAAAGTTAGGAAGAACATTCGTAAATAGTAATGTATTATTTGCTGTTTTTTTCGCAAAATCTAGAAATTGGGTCACTCAAGAGTATGCAACCTAAGTTTACGGGAATTGGCAATATAGAAACTGACGTTGCAACTTCCCACTATTGTAGTCGTGTTCGTTCGGGAAAATTAAAATTAGTGTATAGAAAACCCTCGCTTCCAACATTAGGTGCACTTGTTTTAGACTTTAATGATGCCTTAAGCAACAAGCATGTAATAAATAACATGATACTTAGTAATTTGGAGATACATGTATATATAGGAATCACGTGCATGCAAAAGAAAAGCTTGTTTTAACCACTCAATAATTGATAGTTGATTTTTCAATATCTGTTTCTTTCTACTAAGTTTTGTAATTTGAAGGAAGAAATAATTTTTACTAGGTATTATCATGCATGAGTAAAAGGTAATATATATAATTAGTGAAAAACATACAATGAGAGGTTTTCAAGAGAAATTTATTTAGAGAAACACAATATCAATGAAATGAAATATGAATCTAATTTACTTAACGAATTAATGTCACCCCAATTCAACGCTTTAAAGTTAATTCAATGTTAGGTGAATAATTTCTTTATTATATGTCACTCAACTTGCTAATGTTTATTCCTAGACTTAATTTTGTACTTATATGATAATATAATAATGTATTTAAACATAATTTAGATCTATCTATTCCAAATATGTAATTTATACTACATTTTTGCTCGTGTCTGTGTATATATCTGATTTTGCCTTCAAATTTGATGTATCAATAATTTGTAAAAAATTGTTATGAAACACTACACTTACATTGCAACTCATGAGAATTTAATCACTTGTTTATTTTGAGAAAATAAATTGATGTATTTACTCGAAACCAAGGTCAAACTAATTAGATAAAAAAAAAGAAAAATATTTTTTTAATAACTTAATTTTGAATTTTTTTTTTATAATATGAGTTGTCATTTTTAAGTAGTTATCCATTTTTTCATTTTTTTATTTTCTTATATTTCAAAATTTTTTAAAAGATAACAACTCAAGTTGTGAGAGAAAATTATTAAAATTTAATAGTTAAAATATTATTGTCTAAACAAAAATTATGGATGACTGCTTGTAAGCACTAGATAAAATTAAAATTAAATACAATATATATATATATATATATATATATATATTAATTTTAAGATTTATATATTTTTGTGTGTGTGTAAAAGAGTAATCTACTGTTAAGAGAGAGGATGAGGCCATTGTAGTTCACTGAATAGTGCTGCATTTATTAGCTGATATCATTAAAAATGAAATTATGAGTTAAGTTGTACCCTAAGGAATCCATTATTACTTGAAATCTGGTTTACAGATTCTGTGTATTAGGTTGTTAAGACTACTGTATATATTGTCAATCTGGTAGCACCAACTCATGTGGGACAGAGTAATTAGTCCTGGAACTTTTATTTCTGATGCTCATTTTCTTATACTAACTACACCAACCATCATCAAGCTCCCAAACAAAAACAACAACATCCAAAAATATACACTGCAAGTCTACACAAGTTATTCTCACATCTAACTCAATTAACGTTCTGTTACCGATAAAAAAAAATCAAATCAAAGAAAAGGTGATCAATTATCTAAAAGAAAAAAAACAAATCGAGATAACTAAATTTAATACCAATTTTAATACATAGAGACAATTTTTACCTTCAAAGTAAAATTGTGCACAAATGAATTAAACTTAAACTCAATTTTACCAAATTAATTTACAAGATGGGATATGTTGGTAAAAATCAATGTGTTCCTGAGATATTGTCTATTTTGGAATGTAAAGATTTGTCAAAAATATTTTAATAAATAAAGGAAAGAAAAAATATTTAAACTGTGTTTGATCTAAACGTAAATGTATCGAAAAACATAATATTATATTAAGAAGTAAAATTTAAACCTAATAACTCAATCCATAACATTGATTTACGAGATGAAGTTTTTTCTTACGTTTATAATGTAAATCGACTTTATTTTGTACACATAATAAATTTTAAATATTTAATTCTGCTTTGTAAAATCAAAATGTGAATAAAATCTATTTAAAAGATGTTTGTTTTACGTGTCATTTCCTGACCAATAACTATGATATCACCTACCATATTTAAAATTACTCACAAAATATCTTCATTGTGAGTTTATGTTTTTTATTTATTTATTATGATTTACCATTTTTTTATCTCTTGCCTTTCATCTATTCACAGAAGTACAATAATATTATGTGAGAGAGAAAGAGAGGGATGACATATCTTACATTATCCCAAAGCCATTCGCAGCAAAGTCTGGTGCTACACACCCACTGGACCCAACCCATGAAGATATTTTGAGAAGAGAGGGACCAGACAAATAAAATAACAATAACTAACACCCATTATTAACTATTAAATGTGATATTGAAAAATGTGAAAAATAAGCAGTGCGGTCGTACAAGTTGCAGAGAAAACCGTAGCCAATCAAAGCCTCCAACTCCAACAAGTCTAAGCTTCAAACCGCGCTCTGACCCGAAACAAAAACGAGTGATGGAAAAATCAAAAAACCAAACTAAATTCTCGTGACTCTTCGTGGTTGGTTTGCCACGCTCTTCTCTTTTATCACCGTCCCGTGTCATCTGAAAGCGATTTTTTTTCCTTTCGTTTTACATTTAATTTAGATTAAGCCCAAAATGTTTTCTTCGCTCAACAAAAATTAGCCATAAAGATATAAAGAGAGGGAAAGGATCGCTTTAAAGGCACCCAAGTTTTAAATGCGAGTTGGTTGATTGCACCTTCTTTCAATCTTCTCTCAATCTTCTCTCATGCTTATAGACTAAGCATTGCACAAGAGCGCGTCTTTTATTCCTATCGTTATTATTGTTGATGTTGTAAATGTTAACATATATATTATATTAATTTAACTTCTCCTTAAACCCAAATCTGGTGACATCAGACCCTACCCTTTTGCTTCTTCTTCTTTTTTCTTTGTGGGTTTCAATTTGTCTCCAATCCCTTCAATTTTCTGAGACACCCAGATGGAGTTTGTGCCAAATCCCTGTCCTTTGCGTTCATCTTCGCTCGGGAATCTCGTCGAGAGGGTTAAGCAGCTTGGTACCCTCGCCGTCTCTGCCGTCATTGGGAACATCTTCTCTGCGATCTTGACCTTCTGCTTTGCATTAGGTTCGCTTCTTCTTTCTCTTCCGTTGATTTCCATTCTCCTTTCGTTACATTTTATAATCTAATCCAAACTCTTGATCTGCCTCTGTTTTCCCTCTATCATCATGGGTTTTGCCTTTCTTGTCGTGTTTTTAATCTTTTTGGGTGGATTGTTGTCATTGTCTGCTGTTGTGTGATGTTGGGGGCTTTCGATTGAGACGGAAATGTTTAAAAAATTGGAACTTGAAACATGGGGTGGGGGTGCGCCATTTCTTGGTTGGATTGTTTTGCTTGTGTTGTCTTGTTTTGTTATTTTCATCTTCAAAGACATACAAATTTGGGTGTTGTGTGGTTAATGTTTTTTCATACATATATGCACCGTGTGATATGGTTTAAGGTGGAACGAGTTTTTGATGGGTTGTTTTATCTGCAGTGGGCACTTTGTTAGGGGCCTTGACTGGTGCTTTGATAGGACAAGAAACTGAGAGTGGCTTCATTCGAGGGGCTGCTGTTGGAGCCATATCAGGAGCTGTTTTTTCCATTGAAGTGTTTGAATCTTCTCTTGTTCTTTGGCAATCTGATGAATCTGGAATTGGTTGCGTGTTATATTTGGTGAGTTTACTCAGCTTTCAAGGCCTTGTTGAAGTACATATTTTAAATACAACTTTGATGCCTTTTTTTTCAAATGGATTTTCGGTGCTCTCCTTCATAAGTTTGCATAATCCTATAATGCTAACCTTTTATTATGTGAACAACACAAAAACCTTTGTGCTTAATTGTTTATCATTTAGAATTTAGAATTGCATGTGGCGTAGCCTGATCTTTTTGAGCTATGCAGATTGATGTTATCGCCAGCTTGCTGAGTGGGAGACTTGTGCGTGAGAGGATAGGTCCAGCCATGTTGAGTGCTGTTCAAAATCAGGTAATTTTCTGTGCCTAAAGGAACCAGGCTATGATTGATTCACCATTTGGTCACTTCCAATTTTGCCTTTGAATCATACACTCGGTTTGGTTATAATTAGTCTGAAACTAAGTTTTTCAATTGAAAGGAACAATATCAAGGTTGTTTCTGCAAACTAAGCGAGCTAAATGAAATCCAATAAAACTTGAGTTTGTAAACCTTAATCCAAACATGCACTTATTGCAGTAATGAGATTGAGATTTGCTTATGAACTTCTCTTCTTGCTGATTGCTGACACCTCTGTTCTTTCTTATCAGATGGGTGCTGTTGAAACCAGCTTTGATGAGGTTCAAAACATCTTTGACACCGGTGGTGCCAAAGGTTTATCTGGAGATTTGGTTGAAAAAATCCCAAAAATAAAAATTACAACAGACAACAATTTTGATGCATCCGGTGATAGAGTTTCTTGTTCAGTTTGCCTGCAGGTTAGTTTTTACACTTTCCCTTGTCAGTATCAGTTGCTGACCTTGAATTAAAGGTTTCCATGATTGTTGATTATGTTGTAAACATTTCTAAATTTGTGCCTATGCAGGATTTTCAGCTTGGAGAAACAGTAAGAAGCTTACCTCATTGCCATCACATGTTTCACCTTCCTTGCATAGATAAGTGGCTCTTCAGACATGGTTCTTGCCCATTATGCAGAAGGGATCTGTAATTTTGTATATGCATAGCACAGACCACTAAAAAAGTCCTTTTTTTTTTCGTTTTTGTTTATACGCACATTTCATTCTAGGACTTACATCTAGTAGAAGCCATTGCAGTTTGAGTGGTTTCATTGTACTAAATTAGTGTAAAGAAAATTTTGAGATAAAACAGTTTCCACTTGTTGTATATGGATGAGTAATTGACCCTTTTCCCAGTCATTGTCCACTGTTTTTCTCTTCTATTTTATCTTCAGTTTTTGGAACAGTTTTTGTGTTGAAGTTCTGCATTCCTACATAAACAATTGCTTCCCTGAAACTTCCCATGCTGAAAATAAAATGGCCAAGAGTTTTTCAATCTCAATTAAACTGAGATTTGAATTTAATCTGTATAAAGTGAAAATACGTCTGCAGTGAAGAAGATTACTTATTTAATATTGATTCATAGAGGGTTGTCTTAATCATTTTTTTTCCTATGATTATTGTATTGTTTTAATAAAACTGTTGAAATCTAAAGATTTAAAAAGTTATTTAAATTATTTGTTTTTTAAACACGATTCGCTGGTCTTCGTTTGATAGATTACATTTATAAATGTGAAAAACATGTTAATGAAATGTTCCACTTTGCATCAGATAACTCGTTCGTACAACTTTGTTTTTCATTTGAGGTTCATAATTTTTTTGGTGCCAATGGAATGACAAGTTAGGTCTAACATAAGTGCTACACACAAGAAAAGGACTTGCAATTGGTCCAAAACCTAACTATGTTGTTTTGGTGGGTTCGGGTCTAATTTTATAAATGTAAGGAGAGTTTGTTCCTTTAAGTTTTTTCATTAAATTATATTTTTTTTAAATGTTTAATTTTGGTTTTTTAATATTATAAAAAGCTTTCGTACCTGTAAAATTCTCCAAAATAATACATTTTTAAAGAAAAATTCTTTAAAATTGATCCATTGGAATGTTATTCTCCAAACGGACCTGCTTAGAGTTTTGTGATTTTTTTTTTGTTTTCCTACAATGGGAAGGAAAAATTAAAAAATTAAAGTTATGATGAAGAACTTGAAAAAATTAATTAAAATATTGAGTTTAAATTTTAATTATTTAAAAGAAAAAATAAAATAAAAATAATGTATATTTTTTTAGTGTAATTTGAAACTAAATTTGAATGAATGAAAAATAAAAGAAAAACTTAAAATTTTAGAACATTTTTGTTATTATTAATAATCATGGGATAGTTTTTATTATAATATTTTATTTTTCAAAAAATCAACAATAAAAAATTTAATTTCAAATTATTTTAAAAAAATCGTAAGCTATATTTTATTTATTTTTAAAATTAATTAAAATGTAAATTCAATATTTTTAATTATTTGTTTTAAATTATTTTTTACAATTTAATTTTTTTAATATATTTTTCTCTTCCTTTCAGAAAAAAAAACAAATAAATCAATTCGGAAAAATGATGTTCCTAATCTATTTTAAATAAAAATAATTAAAAAAGTATTATTTTGGGGAAAAAATCCTATTTTAAACTCTTTTGATTTACCATATTCAAAACTATGTAACAACACTTAAACATTTTCTTTTATTTTGACTAAAGTACATTTTTTTTTAATTTAACAACCTTATAATTCCAATATTTGTGTGAATTACTTAGCGTATGCTAAGCATAAGGCTTTTATAGTCATAAAAGTTCTTATTAGTCCAATCGCATTAAAGATCTTCATAATACTTTCTCTATCAATCAAAATTTAGTACATATTAGAAAATTGTCCATATAATATATTCAAACAAGCAGAACTATAAATACATTAATTTATAAGAAGCCATCATTATTTTGTTTTTAAAAAAAAAGTTAAACAAGTTATATTTATTAATACGTTGAACTTGAATTTTGGTCTAAATAGATTTGGTTTGATTTTTTGTATTTTTAGTTTGAGTTAACTTATTTATTTAACGTCTTATATTCTCTTCTTTTGATTTTTGGCTTAATCGATTCAACTTGACCTTTGATTCATATTCACTTGTCTCAATGTTCAATTTTATCAACTTATCTCAATTTTTGGTTTGAGTTTTGAACTAAGTCAAATTTGTTTAACCTTGTCGAATTGACTCAAATTTCAACATATATCAAATTAGCTTGACCTATGTGAGTTAATTTGACTTTCAGTCTAAATTGACTCATCTCTCCATTTGTTCAAACTGACCCGTTTTAATATTTGGCTTGGGCCAACCTCTCTTGAATCTTGGTGTAGGCCGAATTAATTTAATTTTCAGTTTGGGCCAACTATGTTAAGTTGTCGATCTAAGCTAACTTGACTTATCTTTAAGTCCAAACTAATTCTATTAAGCTTTCAGTCTAAACGAACCCAACTCGACCTTCATGAACGCATTGAAAATAAAGTAAAAATGAATAAAATTTTAAAATTGATTTATTTTTTATGATATTTGATTTTTTTTAATTCATTTGAAATATCTACTAAAAATTTGTAAATTTCAGCTCCTTTCTGATTATTTATCCAAATAACTTATTATAGTGTAACAAATATTAAATTTTTAAAATAAATAAATTATCACTCTACATTCTAAACACAACCTTAAAATATAAGATTCCCTCGTTCTTTCATAAATGTATCCCTCACAAAAAGAATGTCCAAACAAAAAGAATGTCCAATAAATTATGTTTTTCTAACATTTATTTTGTTGTTCTCTTCTAAAAAGCACACTCTTTCTGTTTAAAGGATAATTATATAATATCTTTTATTGTAGTTTGATCTTTGAAAATTATAATTAACGAAGAAATAATTTGTGTTATTTTTTTAAAATGTTCATCTTTTCGACCTCTTAATTAAGGAAAAAAAATATTTTTATTATTAATTTAGTGACTAATTCATAATACCTATAATATTTTAAAAATTATTCTTTTATAATACTGACGAGTCCAAGCCAATAAATAGTTTCAATATCTACATTTAATTAAAGGGTTAAATACATTTTTTGTTCTTTAATTTTCAGAAAAAAATAATAATTTTTGTTAAGACTTTTATCCAATTTAGTCTCTCAATTGAAAAAAGTATGAATTTAGTTATTTTACCTCAATTTTATTAAGTTTATTTGACATTTTGTACGCGTTTGACGATAACATTTGAGTTATTTATACGAATATATTTTTGTTTTAATATTAACCAAGAGACATGTTTAAAACGTCAAATAAATTTAATAAAATTTAATTAAAATGTTTAAATCTATATATTTTTAAAGTTAAGAACTAAATTGGACGAAAAGTTATAAATAATGACTAATTAAAATGTTTTTTTAAAGTTAAAGAATTAAATTATATTTAACCCTTAATTTTTTATACATTATAAATTAAAAATACAATTTAATGTGTATTTAGTTCTGCAAAATTATAATTCGTTCATGTCTAAAATTTTAATATATTTTTATCTCTAAACTTTAAAAATAAATTGATATTATCTTTTCAACCCAATAATATTTGTAAATGATATTTTAGATTGACATCTAAGTTAAAACATGTCAAAATAACATAAATAACTTAAATGTCGTTCTAAAATAAGTTTGACACGTAAAAAAGAAAAACAAAATTAAGTTCAGATGATTATACTTATTTATGTTTTAATTTTAAAACAAAAGTCTATCGAATTTTGGAAAAAGTAATTTAATTTCGCATCAAACCTTGAAATTATTAATATTTTGGGAAATTAAAATATTGAGAAGGTGAAGTGATACAATTTTACATGATTCTACACAATCTATTCACTGCAAAATCTAGTCACCTATTTATATCTGAAAAAATAAATAAATATTTAATTTTAAGATTTTCGTTATGCTCTTATTTTAAATTTTAGAGTTACTAAAAAAGCATGAAAATTTATTAGTAATAATTTTCAATTCATTTTATGAACTCAATTTCTTTAATGTCAATAAAAAACCCCAAAAACCTAGCATTCAAACACCCAAAACAACCTCAATCACTCTTCTACTCTGCAACTAAGGTTGTGAATTTTCACTTTATCCTAGACTTAGATATAAACCAAAAGAAAATATAAGAATATAAAATCTATAAAACTTATAATATACGAATCATACTTTAACTTGATATACTTAACTCAGTCTAGACAGGCCTCTAGTTAAATTCTGGAAAGAAAGAAAGATATGAAAATAAAATAAAAAAGTTAATTTTTTAGAGAAAAATCACAAATAATATAATTTCAGAGTGATAATATAAAAAATAAGAATAAACATTTATCTATTTTATTTATATTTTAAAAAAATAATATATAAATCTTCATTTATTTTAAAATATTTTCTCTAAGTTTATAAAAACATGTTCTTATAGTTAATATTATATTTGGAGTTAAATAAAAATCAAATAAATTTGACCACCGGAAACGAATTATTAAATACAGTTGTTACAATATTTCCTATTTTCTAACGTGTTTATATACATGTATTCTCTCTCTCTCTCTCTCTCTCTATATATATATATATAATATCAATTTTGTTTTCATTTTTTTTTATCATATTGGTATCAGTGTTTTAACATGTGTGAGATTAAAATTCAAAATAAACATTTATCATGTATGTTGCTGTAAATGATAAATGTTTATAATATAATCTATTTATATATAAAAGATTATTTGTTAAAAAAAATAAAAGTACGTTGAGAAATTAGTATTTAACTTTAGGTTATGAAAAACTTTTTGTTTAATCACCAAATTTTCTGGACCAGAAGCCATTTTCTTCTTTTAGTTGGAAAGGAAGGAAGCTTGATGGTTGAATGTGGTGAATAGAAAAAGATTGAAAGTGAGCCACAATAAAGGGTCCAATTTTTTGTTTAAAATAATTTGAACTCAGAATCCAATGGTTTGGGTTCAAATTTTTAGTTGAGATGTCTTTTTCCTTTGAATATACTTCACTTTTCTTTTAATTTGACTTCAACTCTCACTTGCCTCAACCATAAATACCCATTTCTTTATCACAAAATCAATTTATAAAACAAAATTCACTTAATTTGCATACTATAAATTGATTTATTTATAATAAACATGAAATTTTTAACGAATTTAAAGTTTTACAATAAAAAGTGACAAATACATCTTCTTATAGTTTAAGTCAGAGTGCTTAGAAAGTACGCTACAACACCATTTCTCTTCCTTGGTGTTCATACCTTATATTCAATTATAGAAATTTTATCTCAACTTCTTTAGCAGCCATTTTCTTTTTATCTCCTTTAGGAGTTGCACCTTTATAAATAGTTTTTTAGCTTTAACTATGTTATTAGTCTACGATTTTTTCATACCGAAACTTTAGTATATTTTAACTTTTATTTATTTATTTTTAAATAATAAATATAATTTTTTTAACTAAATTATGTTAACGATTACTTTGAAAATAATTTTAATATTTAGAAAAATAAAAATTTTCCATCCATCACATTAATTTATATCCGGTTACATTGAAAAAAACAAATAAGATAAACATTAATGGTTAGAAAAATGTGAATCTAAATTTTATATTGACTATAAATAAAAGAAGTAAAATATTATATAAGAATAAATATTCATAAATTCATTATCTTAAAATTTTAAGTTAAGAATAATGTAAATATTTTATATAATTAGACTCATGTCTTATTGGTGTTGTATCTATTGATGTTTGTATCTTTAGACGAAATTTCTGTAAATCCCATTAATTAGATCAAGGAAGATGCAAAACCAAGCATCCTATATATAAGTATCTGAATTTTCCATAAAAATGTGGCCATTGAAAGCCACAAACTCACCTGAATTTCCCGAGTCACATTCACTTGCACAATACCTCAACTTCCCTCTGATGCAGGCTTTTGGTTTTTATATATTATTTTTCCTTTTCAAAGTTTTACTTGCAGGTGTGTCACCGTTTCTTCTATTATATTCTACCATGTTCGGCTGGTCCCAAGCGTAAACCAAGTCTCATTCGGTCACCTCAAAACGTTTAAATATAAACATAAGCATTGGCACAACACTAAAATAACATTATATTGGACCATATAATAACATTCCTTTTGCTTCATCAAAACCCATGGTGCTGACACAAATGATAAACAACATTTGGGAACGGTTCAACAGGTGTAGTTGGCTTCCCGTATTCGTTTTCGCCAGCAAAATCAACTTCATAAGATTTGTTTTGAAAAAAGGTGCGTCATAAGATTTTAATATTTACAAGAAACTTTTTCATACCCACGAATGGATTAGCATGAAACTATATTTACTTAATTCGGAAAATTAAAATTAGAGTTGTTTTAAACAGTAAATGTCAGGATAATACGTAAGAGAAATTTATAATATACAAGTGAGTATAAAGTTTAATTTACAAGTTGAATTTATAGAATTGAGTTAAACTTAAAGTTTACTCTTTAACATTGAGATGCAAACTTCATCTTACAAGTCAGTTTTGTGAGAGTTGAGTTTGACTTAAACTCCACTTCTAACTCAATTTCTAACTTAGTATCAGAGTCATTGTCTAAAAAGAACTATCTGAGTGAGATTTTTTGAACATTCTAGAGTTCCACTTGTTAACCGACCACCTATTTCTAGGGGTGGCAATTAGGGTCTGACTCGTCGGGCCAGCCTGCAGGCCTGGGAAAAAAACGCGGGACGGGCCATGGAAGTGATCTTGTAGGCCTGCATAAGCCTGCAAGCCTGCGTGGGCCAGCCCGCAAGCCCGCATAAAAATAAAAAAATAATAATAAAAGAAAAACTTGCACTTGTGTATATTAATTACTTTTTTTTATAGACTCTTGCATTAACGTTTCAAATTCTTGTATAACTGGACAAAACAAATATTATGTATGTTTTAATGTGCTAAAATTTAAAGAATACATCGTGTATCTCATAGTATGAATATGAATATGATGAAAATGTTGAATTGTAAATTTATTATCCAACTCCCCAAAGTTTTTATTTAATTTTGTAAACTTCTTAAAGTTTCCCAAATTTTAAACATTGAAAGTTTTATCATACAAATTTTAAAAAAATTAAAAAAAAGGGAGCAAGCCCGCGGGCCAAGTGTGGGACGGGGCGGGCCAATCCGCGTTGTGCGGGCCTTATGCGGGTCGGGCCTAAACGAGTCGTCCTATTCCTTTTTAGTTCTACGCACAAGATGTATATACTTCGGCGTGACACCTTACAAGTCAATTTATGAGGTTGAATTATACTTAAATTTTACTTTTAACATAGTAGGTGTTAGAATGATTAGTTATAATTTATTCTAGCAAGATTTGTTATTTCTGAGTGTCGAGTCATTAGTCATAGTCTATCACTCGTTATTCAACTCTAAACTCTAAGTGGATTATCTCGTTTAATACTCAAAATGTTTATTTTTCGATGAAAGACGTGTATGGAAGATTTGACATCGATAAAACAATTATATATAAATAAGATGCGTCTCCATTTATGAATATTATTTTATAAAATTGAATTATACGCCGGTATAAATCCGAAAATCTTTTGCAATTGGATCTTAACATGTGTTCCCATCATCAGGACCATTCATTCTAACAATTATTCATGTTCGAATAATTAGTCATAATTTGTGAAGTAAAGATAAGCTTTATACAAGAATATGAGATGTGAAAAAATGAAGAGAAAGTAGAAAGAAACATTGATTGAGATGATATGTGAAAAATGAAGAGAGGAGGTAGAAAGAAAGATTGATTGAGAAAATGAAGAGGTGAGTTTGGGAGCAAAAGCGTGGCAATGTGAATCCCCCGAAAGCAACTACGATGCTTAACCAAACTCAACCGACCTTTGACGTTTCTTCCTTCTCCCTTCTCCCCTTTCTTTATTTTCTTTATTTTAATTCTTTCTATTTCGCGTCCACGACCAAAGTCGACAAACAAAAACACGGAACCTTATTATTTCCTTATGTTCAATCTCTCAGCTAAGCAAAACCTCTCATATCACATTCTTTCACATATCACCTTCAACAACTCTCATGGCTCCTTCTTTCAGTTTCCACCATAATCACGGACACAATTTTCTTTCTCTGTCACTGCTCATGCTGGCGTTCACCACTTTAGCTTCGCAGACTTCCCACGCGCTTCGTTCCTTCGCCTTTGACATACACCACCGCTTTTCGGATCCGGTTAAGGAGGTTCTCGGCGTTGTTGGTAACTTACCCGACAAGAGAACTCGCGAGTACTATGTTGTCATGGCCCACAGAGACCGAATGTTCCGGGGCCGGCGTCTCGCCGGCGGTCACCATACTCCTCTTACTTTTGTCCCCAGCAACGAGACTTATCAGATTGGAACATTCGGATTGTACGGCTTCTTCACCCACTTGCAGAATTTAAGTTACTTTTTATGCTTTCTGGATTATAGTATTTTACTAGAATTTTGAGAATATAGATCTGTGCAAAGAGGAATAGAATATGGGTTGTGATTTTGGTGCTTTAAAAGATGCAGGAAGAGAATCTGAAGGGGATATGCCTTCTTTTCTTTTTTTCAGTGACCATACATTTTGAGGTTTCCAAGAAAAATCCTTTTTTTGTTGGGTTGTGTGAAAATCTTTTGTTTGCAGCTTTGTCCTTTCTTTTTAAGAAAAAAAGGGAAATTTTGGAATGAATTTTGTGAGGCATGCTCTGGGTGGTTTGTGTGTAGTAGTATATTCATTTAGTAATTCCTATCATTTGAATTTCAGCTTGCATTTTGCCAATGTTTCTGTTGGGACTCCACCTTCATCGTTTCTGGTGGCATTGGATACCGGTAGTGACTTGTTCTGGTTACCTTGCAATTGTACCAAATGTGTGCGTGCTATAGAGATATCAAACCAGGTATGCAATCTCATTTATCAGTTTAACTCTTTTTTCTTTCATTTTATACTTTATCTGAATGCTTGCAATTTGTGAGTGCTGGTGTGAGACTTCATTTGCATCATTATTAGTTGCTGAAGAATTTCTTGATAGTTACTCTAGGTTTTTCTGTGGGTTCTTGATCAGTTGTGAACAAGGGTACACAACTGATGTAGAAGTTTGAATTAATGACACTCTCTTAATACTTTCATTTGGCAGAGAATTGATTTTAGTATCTATGATCCTAGAGGATCATCCACAAGTGGAAAGGTTTTGTGCAACAGCAGCTTATGTGAGCCACAGAAACAATGCTCTTCATCTGGTAGCGTTTGTCCTTATGAAGTAAACTATCTGTCGAATGGCACTTCAACTTCTGGGTTCCTGGTGGACGATGTGCTGCACTTAATTACAGACGATGATCAAGCAAAAGATGCTGATACCCGAGTTACTTTTGGGTAAAATTGTCAACATCTTACTGTGATATTTTATTGGTAATACATGTACATATGAAGTGTTAGAATTTATTCCTGACCATACTGCATTAGGAAGGTGGACTATAGGATTGTTTAGAGTAGTTCAAGTAGCAAAATGTTCGGTTCTAGGAAGGCTGATAATGATGATAAGCTCAGTAATAATCATATCCAATTAACCCATATCCTTTGTGAACAGAAGAGTATATTAGTTTCCAATCTAATCCTTGAAGTTAAACTGTTTGATTATTGGTCTCAGTTATAATCAACTTCTTTTGGGCTTACTTGTTTTTGACAATCTACTCATTGGTACTTGTAATTCAATATGTTGCAGTTGTGGTCAAGTTCAGACTGGTGCTTTTTTGGATGGGGCAGCCCCAAATGGTCTCCTTGGACTAGGAATGGGTGATGTATCTGTGCCAAGTATCTTAGCCAAAGAAGGCCTCACTTCAAATTCTTTTTCAATGTGTTTTGGAGCTGATGGTCTTGGAAGAATCACATTTGGGGATAATAGTAGCTTGGTTCAAGGAAAAACACCATTCAACCTTAGGGCATCGCAGTAAGTAGTTATAATCCTTTTTTCTTCTTTCCCTTTAGTCTAACAAGAAGTTATCACTTTCACTTCAATGTTCTCCGAAACATACCCAAGAAAAATTAATGAATGTTGGCCGAGGTAGTCTTTGGTTTCATTCTGGTTGCGTTTATGGCTAAAGCAAAAGAAACATACAACAGAAACTATAGAAGAAAAATATTGAGTATTTTAGCCTAACTCAACTAGTGCTTATTTTAACATTCTTTCTTCTTTGCAGTCCTACTTACAACGTTACCGTATCCCAAATTAATTTGGGAGGAAATGTTGCTGATACCGAGTTTCATGCAATATTTGACTCTGGTACCTCGTTCACATACCTAAATGACCCAGCTTATACGCAGATTACTAACAGTGTAAGTAATGTAGTATAGTTGGTTAAGTTAAGAAGGTAACTAGGCCTTAATGTGACATGACTTTTTAATTTTTTTCCCATTATTTTTGCAGTTTAATTCAGTAGTTAAACTACAACGGCATTCATCTTCTAGTAGTTCTTCTGACGAGCTCCCATTCGAGTACTGCTATGACTTAAGGTGATTTATAGCTTAAAGAAGAGTCTATTCCCTTTCATTTTAAAACCTTCAGACATTGATTTTGACTTTGTCTGCAGTTCAAACCAGGTTGTTGAAGTTCCCATCAATTTTACCATGAAAGGTGGAGATACTTATACTGTCATAGATCCTATAGTAACTGTCGCCGGGGAGGTGAGCACATGAAATCCAACACTTGTTTTCATTCATATTAATATCCTATGATTATTTAGCCTGTAACATCAAAATGCTTATTCTGATGATTCAGGGTATTAGCTTACTTTGTTTGGGTGTGGTGAGAAGCAACAACGTCAATATCATTGGACGTGAGTATTTTAATTGAAGAAACTAAAATATGTTCTGAAAGCTTTCAATTATTTTGGTCTATTCATTCATGCTTCTTATCAAAAAGACACAACTGCTACATTCTTATCAGATCTTCTTTTGTTTCTTCTGGAATTGTGTAGCATTCACCAATGCTTGTCTGTTTTTGTTCAATAATCTTGCATCAATACTGTGATGTGACAAAAACATCTATAACTTCTTCCACTGTTATTGCTGATGTTTTGATACATGCCTTGAATATTCATAGTATTTATTTTGACACAGAGAACTTCATGACTGGTTACAATATAGTATTTGACCGCGACAACATGGTTCTTGGTTGGAAAAAATCTAATTGTACGTGAAGTTCACTCTCTACTGCTTCAGTGCACTGCATCTTTTCTCCATTAGTATTGTTAATTAGACATGTTATTCACAGGTTATGATGATGAACTCTCTACTTTACCTGTTAATCGATCACACTCCTCTGCTATTCCTCCTGCCATAGCTGTGAATCCTCAAGCAACATCAAATCAGGCTAATGAACTTTCACCTAATCTCTCATTTAAGATAAAGCCCTCTTCTGTCTTAATGGTGGCCCTTTTTTTTGCTTTTGGCCATATTTTGAGCATACCTTAGGCTATTTAGTGTTATATTACTGATATTAGTATTTTTTTAGCAACACTAGAGTTACATTATTTCTATGCATTTTTGGATACTTAGTAGCATTGATTTGATAATGAGTCTGTAAATAATGTATAAACATGTCAGTATAGTTATGAAGAAAATATATATTTCCATTCTTACATTTTGTTTGCATGGTTGTGACTTCACTTTTCCTGGGTCTCAAAGGCATTCAAAGCAAATCTTTACAGGTTAATGACAAGTCCACTTAGACAAGACCTTATCAAATTGTGCAGGAGAAAAACTGACAGATTAGTTACAAATCCTCACAGATAGTTGAAAATGGACTATACATTTAATTTTTAACAATAGTTAGGTCTTTTCTTTTTACACCTTATAAAAATCAATTTGAATAATCATATCACAGAGGGAGACCCTATTATAAAATTTGAATCAAATCATCATTATAGTATTATTCAAAAGTGCAAAAATGAAGAACTGATATAAACAAGAGTTCTCTCTGGAATGCAAGTCATTCAACAGTGCTAATTCCGAAAGAAAGTCATGCCAGCTGGAACTGCTTAAACCAGGTCAACACGTTATGAACAGATATTGACTATAAAGATTTATGATTTCCAAAAAGTTGAAAAATTGTGCCAAGTTTTTCTTTCAACATCTTAGGATGTTATTTATCCATAAACCTGTTGAATTTGTGAGAAAGGAAAACTTGGTCTTAATTCTCTTTCACAATAAATGTTTGTAAGAAAAATAAGTGTTGCAGCAGACATTTATAAATTGTTAGTTGTTGAGATCAATTACACAGGTTCAAAATTTGATGCTAGATGGAGACCACTAGCACCTGTTATTTGAATATTTTATCTCTCACCAAGAGCACCCTTCCCTTTTTTGCCCTTGCCTCTTTGGCATTCTAGATAATTGTTTCTTTTTGTTAATGATTTTTTTATCTATATTTTTTAATTATTTTAATCTACTATAATAATATTATATTTAAATATATTTCCTGCAAATTTATATGTTTCAAATCTCACTAAAGATATTTTTCTGTCATTTTTAGTCCTCGAATGAAGAATATTAATAAGTATAAGTAAAATATCAACAAATATTTTAAATTAAGATAGGTCTAATTTTTAGAGGTATAATTTATTTAAGTAATGGAATAATTATTTAGGGTTATTCTAGTTTCTTTATTTTTAAATAAAATATATAATTAGTTTTTTTTTTTAATTTTATATCTAATTTAATCTTTCAACTTTAGAAATGTACGAATTTAATTTTTTTAAACAAATTTTTATTTAAATAAAAATGTATCAAAAGATATAAACAAATCAAATGTGTCACAATAATTTCATAAGATGCGTTTTAAATATAAAATAAGCTTAATCAAATTTAATTAAAAGAATTAGATTCACGCATTTGTAAAGTTAGAAGATTAAATTGGATTAATATATTTTGAAAAAAATCTATTCAATTTTCGATGAAAACTAAGGGATAAAAACACATTTAACACTATTATTTATTATATTGTGATTTATTTTCATTCTAATATTATATTTTACTTAATTTTGATGTTACACCATTGAATTATTCTCATATAATGTTTCAATATATCATAAACATGAATTATATCTCTAAAGAAAAAAAATATTTGTTTTATTTATGATAAAGTATAAATATACTAATTAATTAAATTATGTACCTAAAATTTATAATTATGTTAATTTAAAATACCCTTTTACCTTAATTATATTAATAGCTTTTACTGATAGTGTTACAATAACCATGATTAAGAACAAGGAGTGATAAAAGACTGAGGAATTTAAAACTACCAAATGTTTTTGCTGGAACTAAATGCAGATGAGTCAAGTCATACTTGTAAGAATTAAAAACATAAATATTATAAATAATTTTCTCCTTACCACCATGGAAGAATTTAATTTTGAAAATTAAAACTCACTACTATTTTCTCCACACATTAATTAGTTAACAGTACATTTAGAAATATAATAATTTAACTTTTGTGAATTAATTATAAAGATCTTCTGTTTAAGTCCAAATTCTCCACCTATGACTTGGATCTTGTGTTATTTGTCAGTTTCACTTTGTGCATCATCTTTTGAAGGAAGATGTCATTTTCTTCTTGAGTTACACCCTCATCACTATCACATCTCTCATCCTTATCTACACGCACATTATTAAAAATTATCACAATGTGTCACTATGGGTTCTTCACCAAATGATAAAATATTCACTTTCAGTATGAACCAAATCATAAAAAAATTATAAATACGTATTGTATTGTCTGTATGTAAAAAAGAATACAAAATACCTAATAATCATATGACAACTTTACTCAATTTTATGGTTTGAATAAATTTAAATTTTAAGTAGGGGTGACAATTAGGGTCTGGTTTGACAATTAGGGTCAGCCTGCAGTTTCCCACAAAATATGCGGGACGAATTTAGAAGTTGAACCCGTAAATCTGTTATAATCCGGTCCACATAAATCTTCAGTCCGTATAAAAAAAAACTTGCACATGTGTATATTAGTTACTTTTCTATGGACTCTTTCATTAACGTTTCAAATTCTTGTATAACTAGAAAAGAAAAGTATTATGCATTGTTTTAATGTGCTAAAATTTAAAAAATACATTATGTATGTCATAGTATGAATATAAATATGACGAAAATGTTGAATTATCAATTTATTATCCAACTTCCCAAAGTCTTTACTTAATTTTGTGAACTTCTTAAAGTTTTCCAATTTTTAAACATTGAAAGTTTTATCTTAAGAATTAAAAATAAATAAATAAAAAAAAGTGGGTCACCCGCGGGCTTGCGAACCAAGTGATGTGTGGAGTGGGCCGGTGATTGCAACCTGCATAAATTGAGCGGGCCGGGCCTAAACAGGTCAGACCGACCTACATTGTCATCCTTAATTTTAAATAATTTATAAATTTATATTTTTCAACTGATTTTTATTTTATATATATATATATATATATATATTTAATTTTTTTATTGAAGCATTTTGTCATTATTTTTGTTTTTCTTTAAATTCTCGATCAACTTACATTTTTTTCTCTTAAATCTTTTGTAATTTTCAATCAAATTACTTTTAAAAAAATAAAAGAAGTTTTCAGAAAGAAAGAAAGTAAGTTCATATATAAATTAAAGGCGATAAAATAAAACTACCAATCACAATATTCTATTAACGGGACACAAATATCAGAATATTTAGATAAAGATAAAGATATTTTAAATGTTCAATATATGAAATTTTTTTAATGAAAATTGAATTGAAAATATTAAGAATTATGAGTTACTTTAATACTTAAGTCTAATTTTAATGCAGAAAAGCGAGGTAACAAAAATGGTGCATTCTCTCTGCTCAAGTCTCACTCGTCAATGCAAGGTTTTTCATAAAGAAACAGAAGTTTAAAATTAAAATTTTGATAGCATTTGCTTATCATTAACGAAAATTTCTACCATGCCAATAGAAACTATATTTAAGTTTTGTTCAGAATAAGAAAACTATTTCATTGCAACTTCAATACATACCGACAAAAAACTTAAGGTGGAGGAAACATAATAGGGAATATAGGTATTGTTATAACCAACTACTCTACCACTTTAGTTTTCCTTAAATATTACTCTTCATTCTAACTACTTTTGGCTTGGCATAATTAAACATAAAGTTTTAGTTTAGACTTCTTGATAATTAAGAGGAAATGGTTTTTGTTTAATATGTTTTTAGTCATTTTGAAATTAATGAAAACTTGTCTGGTCTCAATTATTGGTTGCTTGCCAATTACTTTTTTTATTTTGAAAAAGAAGAAATAAAAAATATATAAAACGTGTTATTTAAATGTATAAAATAAGTAAAAGAGAAACATCTATCTAGATTAGATTAGTGAAAAAACTTATTCAGAGTGAAGATGCCCTGCTATTAATATCTATAACGATATATTTATATAATCTATAGCAATATACAAAAAAAATATCTTTTTTTTACACATTTCGTTATTTCAGCTTTATCTTTATTTATTTTAAAAATTAATTTTTATAAATAAATTATTTTTAACCGTTATTTTAAAAATCTCTTTGTCTTACATCGTTATTTTAAACACTTCTTTTATGTACATATATCTTTTTTAATTTTACATTTAACAATTATTTTAAAAATTAATTATATATTTTTTATTGATCTTAACTTAAATTTTTATGAAAATTAAAAATACGACTACACAGAAGTGACAACGTCTGTGTTTTTGTTAATAATATATAAGAGATATTCTATTTTGTATCCATATTTTGTTATTCCAATTTTATCCTTAATTATTATTACCTTTAATCGTTATTTAAAATAAATTGTCTTAACAATTATTTTAAAAATTCTTTTGTGTAAATATTTTATTTTTCTAATTTAACATTTAACAACTACTTTAAAATAATAATAATATTAGCGTGATTTCAATTAAGTAAAATAACTTGACCAAAAACATGATCTGACATAAGCAGCACGTCGATTAGGGAGAGTTGTTTAGGACTAGAATCACATCGTACACCAATATAAGCCAAGATCACAACATAATCATCTTACATTTTGCTATCCTCTTTAGATCTTTGGAAAATAAAGCTTTACAACTTTACCTTTATAAAAAGCCTTACTACATTCTTTATCTTATTAATTGTCATCTTTTTCTTATAAACAATTCAAATCAAGTAATAATACAATAGTTAGGATTCCCTGTGTAATCATTGTCCTTGGTTCGGAATTGTATAACCAAATTCCTCTATAATTTATAGACAAATTATAGATTAAAGACATTATTGGCATCCATCCTTTATGGGAATTTAATCTGACCAAAAAGAATCAGTCCCAACAAAATAGTAAAAATATAGTTTAATTTTTCATTTAAATAAAATTTAACTAATAATTTTGTTTTGATATTTAATCCTTTTGATTCGTTTTAATTTCCATATTTATTTTTTTACTTAATTAAATTCTTATTTTCGTAAAATGACTTGATGCAGTTCCTTTTGCTAAATTGACGTAAATATTATTTTAGCATGTAACATATCAAAATCTAAGTTTATCATGTATTAAAATCTGAATTATGTTCTATCTTAGAATCTTTGTATTTTGAAATGTGACACTTTTTGATACATAGAAAATGACTCAAATTTTAATACATTACAAATCTAAATTTTGACACATAATACTTTCCAATGATATTAATGTCAATTTAATAAAATGGATCATAGTGATATTTTTTACAAAAAAATGAAACTCTGATTGAATCTTTTTAAAAATTAGATACTCAATTACGTAAAAATAAAATACACTAATCAGAAACTTAAATATTAAAACCAAATTACTGATTAAATCTTCAAATAAATATTCATATTGTGTTAATTGTGATTTAAGTGTAATGGGATTCTAGTAAAAGATTAAGAGTACAATTTCTTAGATTTATACACAGTTTCAGGAGACATAGGAACTGCACAAACACGCATTACCAGCAACACCACAGCAACTCTATGTATCTATCATCTATTCATCTTTGGACAAACAATCAGCTGATTTACTTGCATTTTGAGGCCAAAAGTGCACTACAGACACTTGATTACGTAAATATAGCACCACTGATTGAATAAGCTACTTTTTTTTCATCTTAAACATAAAGAAAATCTCATTTTACTATTTGCTTTTTACAAATGCACCGGACTGTCTGGACACAAATTAGTACTGTTAATAATTAGATTCCTCTGAACTATGATTTACATAAGCAGGAAAGCTCCTACAATAATAATTGTTGTTTTGATAAGACCTGGCTACCATTATAACTAACAAAGACTTGCAATGCAAGCTTTGGCACAAAAAGAAAAAACAAAAATTACGATGGCTCAACCTTAACTACCGCATACATTCCTATATCTGAGGCGCAGTTTCCTTTGCTTGTTACTTCTGTGTCCTGCCATTTAAAAAAAAAAAAAAGATTTATTTTAAATTAATTGATATAAACACTTTCTAAAAAAAGTTAAAACCCAAAAGAAAGAAACATGAAGTGCTTTTCTCTCACAAATTATGAAAATAATTTTAAATAATCATAAATGAGTTTCACCACAAAAAAAAAAAGCACAAAAGATACAAACATTACAGTGAAATAGAAAAGCACATGTACTATTGGGCATGAGGCTGTTGTCCTCAATTTCCGTCAAAAAGTCTAAACTTGATATCTCAATTGCTCTATCACAAATATGAGAAGACCAAGTGTAATTGTCATAATCGATGAATCATAATGGTGCATTATGGAGTAGGGGATGAAATTGTGATCTTACCAACCGTACCCTTGATGAGAGGAGACCATGAAACTATAGCTTAAGCCTGGATTTAGCATGAATATGTAATTACATTATTCTGATCCAGAGTAACGTGAAAAAAGTAATAAAAGAGGACCATCACATATCATAAGCCACAGAAAGCTACTAGAAAAGTTTAATAACCTTCATTTAGTCCACGGACCATAAAGTGGATTGTCTTTTTGTAACGAGAATGCTTCAACATTACTACTCTTCATTGACAGTACTTCTTAACGAATTGATTTCTTGTGCCACGATATCTCATACAATGATTCAGCTCTTTTTATCTCTATAAATGACCACTTCCCCCATCGTTAATTTCCACGGCTAAAAGCTAAAAATCATCAAAGTACTCAAATTGGCATGGCTACCATGGTTGCTTTCTTGAACTTGGTCATCATGCTTTCAGTGGTCTCTACCGGAAAGTCACTGAGCTTAAACTACTATGAAAATACATGCCCTAAAGCGGAGTGCATTGTTGCGAAGGCAGTGAAGGATGCCACTGCTAAGGACAAAACTGTTCCAGCAGCACTTCTTCGAATGCACTTCCATGATTGTTTCATTCGGGTAACAGAATTTTGACTCCCTCCTTACATCTTGAGTGTCTGTTTCTGCTTCATTTGATGTGTCATTAAGAAAATCATTTTTTTTTATTTGTTCCCCTGTTTTCTTGAAGGGGTGTGATGCCTCCGTGCTGTTAAATTCAAAAGGAAACAATAAAGCAGAAAAAGATGGGCCACCAAACGTTTCTTTGCATGCATTCTATGTCATTGATGCAGCAAAGAAAGCATTAGAAGCTGCATGCCCTGGTGTGGTCTCTTGTGCTGATATCCTAGCTCTGGCAGCAAGGGACGCAGTTTTTCTGGTAAGCAATCTACTTAAAGAACCAACTTTCTCATCATTTAAAGTCTAAACAGCTGTTATGTCTTTGAGAATTGATAAATGCAGCTAAGGTAACTTGTATGTGCAAGTCTTGACTAATGGTACAAATATATTCTACAGTCTGGAGGACCTACATGGGATGTTCCTAAAGGAAGAAAGGATGGAAGAACATCTAAGGCCAGTGAAACCATAAAGTTACCAGGTCCAACCTTCAACTTATCACAACTGCGGCAAAGCTTCTCTCAAAGAGGACTGTCTGGGGAAGACTTGGTAGCTCTGTCAGGTAAGTCATCCCTAAAGTCAAAACTACCAAAACTTAACATTTTTCATTTATTCCAATCTATATCTAAATAGAGTTTAGACTAAATATCTTTTAAATCGTGTAGGGGGGCATACTCTGGGTTTCTCTCATTGCTCATCTTTCAAGAGCAGACTCCACAGCTTCAATGCTACACATGATATTGACCCTTCATTAAATCCGTCATTTGCAGAAAAACTGAAATCAATTTGTCCACTAAAAAATCTGGCAAAAAATGCAGGCACCACTATGGACCCTTCTTCAGCAACTTTCGACAATACATATTACAGGTTGATCCTCCAACATAAAGGCTTGTTTTCTTCTGATCAAGCTTTGCTTGATAACCCAGACACCAAGAATCTGGTTACGAAGTTTGCCACCTCACAAAAGGCATTTAATCAGGCTTTCGCAAAGTCCATGATCAAAATGAGTAGCATCAACGGGGGACAAGAGGTTAGGAAGGACTGCAGAGTGGTCAATTAAAAAATTAAATCAATTTGAAAGTTGATGTTGCATACAAGTTATTCAGTACGAAATTGGTGGAACAAAGTTCCCATATGGGCAAGAATATTGCATCTTTTTCCTCCACAAAAAAGAAATTGGTATATTTATCTCAAGTTAATAATATATAAATCATGTCTTGGGAAATTAATTTAGTAGTTATAAATATCATTTTGGTAGTCTTGAGTAATGAGTCAAGCAAGGTTCCGCCGGACAAATGAAGGTATCCCTGCTTAATCAAAGGATGAAAGTCAAGGTAAAAATTAAGAGCTCAACTTTTGTGACAATCAAGCCAAACAAACTTAACTCACAAAAGACTACGATTTGGAAATGGCAGATATGATTTTCTTCCGTTGTAATAATGCTACTAAGTCTTATCATGTATCCTCAAACAACGTTATTGGGGCGTACGGTACTTTTAGGCATAGTTCATGTTTGAGCGTTCACTTTCCCATTTTCCTTCCAAAACTATTATTGGTTGCTAGATGTTGTTTCTGAGATATAGGATGAAATGTTGCGAAGAATGTGATTACCTTCATTGCAAAAGAAAATTTTCTTAAATAATCAACTCAATAATTATATGTGGTTTTCAGGCTCTAGCCACTTGACAGCACTGCAAATATCAACCTGTAAACATCCTTTTACAAATGAGTAACAACACACCAAGTGATCTTAGATGTAAATTAAACCTAGCCCAAATATATTTCAAAAACATGTAGTACTAAAAAACACTAAAATTTTCATCAACAATTGCTATCCCAGTTCCCCATCCACAAAGATTATTGCCTTACACCATTTCTCAAGATTAAGGAACCACAAAATAAAAAGAAATAGTTTTTTCTTCATCTAATGTATAGCAGAAAAGTATGATATGATATCCATTTTAGGAGGCATTTCTGTAGCGTGATCATGGCCTAAACAATTTCTTGATCATATAGATATGAGATGCAAGAGAGCAACAAGAATTTATATAACAACAGCCGCCCGACCCAAAAAAACTGCTAATTTTTTTCACAGTTTTGAGCTACCTCAAGCATTATCTTTTGAGATAGGAGCTATCTCTGCCAATTGAATGTTACCGCTTAGTAGTGATGCTTTGTCGGGTGGAAGGAAGGAAAACCCGTCAAGAAGTTTCAAACACTTTAAGCCCCATTTTCCCATCAAAAACTCAATAAGGTGGTGCCCACTGAAAGTAATTAATTAGCTAAATTAAATATTCTGCTTATGGAGTAACAACGAAATTTCCTCACTAGTTCAGAGGATCATATTAGAATGAAAGGTACCTTCGATTATGGTATGACGTTATAAAAATCGACCCAGGAGAATTTTGGAGCAAGAATGTCACAGTAGCAAAGAGGTCATCAAAGGCTGAATAAAGTGCAAAAATCAAACTTCAGTCCAATTCACAGAGGAAGGCGACCCATAAGGTAATGAGTAATGCACTCCTTTTTCGTCTCACCATTTGAATCGTACAACACATCGGCCCCTAGAATAAGTGTGGGCTGTAAACTGAATAACGGTGCATCCCAAACACCCCACGTCAATCCCAACACCTATAAATAGAAGCCAAAACATTCAGAAAACATAAACAATTAACAATATATAAAATTTCAACATCATGAACATCCACAAATAAGCATTAAGCTTCCACTCGTCACCACCTTTAGGAAATTCCATGCTAAACATAGACTTCCATAATATTCTACTGAAACATTAACACATTCAACGCACATTTTCACCACAGACTTCGTTATTTGGAACATGTTGAAACAATCACTATAATGATAGCTTACATTGCACTCAAGCTTGTTCAACTCACAAACTCTTCTCATGTTGTCAAGCACCTGCAAGTTCAAAACATAACATGATGCAGTCAACTGATAGTATATCTGCTAAATTTCGGGATCCGGTCAATAATTTAATCATTTGCTTACAATAATCATATAAGAATACGGTTAATGAAGAACAGAGTCATGTTGGCAATTACTTTATTTATTTTAAAGATCACATATATCTTCAAATGAAAAACAATTTATTCAAACTGGATAAGAATCCAATGAACAACAAAGTTCTCCTTCCAAGTATTTATCAACATCGCATCTGCATATCCAGACAGACTAAAAGCCAAACACTGTTAGCCGACTAGGCTTTAGACCCTCAATTTCAAATTGAAAAGATTAATCCTCTTACATTGAAAATACGATACTTTAGTTCATTCATTTGCATACTTAAACTAACTTAAACATTCAGTGGTAGTTTTTTTTATCATTACAAAGTTTAAAAATTTACCAAATTCCCATATTTTCCCAAGTTAAAGAGATTAAATTGATTGATTTGAAACTCTAGGAATCAAAATCAATATTTACAGAAATAAAGGGAACAAAAATATGTTTCTTTTTCGGATAACAATAATTGGATGGTAGTAATGTAACACCTCTAATCTGGTGGAGTTATCTGTAAGAGTGACACGAGCACCGAGTTTTGCAGCAACCAAGCCAGGCAAGGAAGTTCCAGCACCTAGCTGCACGAATATAATAAGAAAAAAAAAACGATAATAAATGACACAATAGCACAAATCTGAAATAATAAGACGAACCTCAACTACGGTGGCGCCTGAAAACCGATGCTTCTGCTGCCACACGTACTCGGCAAGAACTACGCTGCAGGGCCAGACGAATAGGCCATAATCTTCCTTCATGTTCTGCGTTGAAGCCACGGAAATAACAGAAGAAGAGTAATCGTTAGTTGACTGGAAAATTCAAGTTGTGGAGAGATGTTTTGAAGTGAAGAACCTCGATGATGGAGATGGAGAAGCTCGGAGATTCAGAATCGTCGCCGAAACAGTGGCGTGAAACGGTGGTCATGGTGAGAGTGTCATCGCACTCCTCGTCATCCCAATCTTTCTCTTCCATGGCTCCCACGAAAAGGAGTTAAGAAACCTCCAAATTTCAAGGGGATTTGGGGCTTCGAAACCTTTCTTACGTAAATGATGTTTATTTAGGTCAAACATTCACAAAAATAAAAGAAAATTAAAAGCATATATTATAAAAAAATAAATAATAAAAGTGCTATGTGTTGAGTTTATTACAGTTACAAAAATGTAATATATGTGGATAAGAGATAAACTTAATAACTTAATTGAAGTAAATGTCAAAAATACGAATGGATGGTCTCTCATTTCTTGATCTTGTATTTTTCCTTTTTTTCTTATCATTATTGCATATAATGGAATTTTTCGAAAAAGGTTTATTGGTTGTAAATCCATTTTTTATAAGTGGGGAGTTTGTTTAGTAAAAAAGTTGTAAATAAAAAAAAAAACTTGTTAAATAATATGTTATGGATTTTATATTGGTTGTATATATATGGGGAGGGTAGTTATTGTTTTATATGATTATTATTACTATGGTGTTATATGTATTGAAGTGATTGTGATAAATATTTGTTTAAGACATTTACATGACAATAGGATGTGTTTTTTTATTGTGTTTTGATGTATAAGTGTGAACAATGACTTTAATCAACATTTTAAGAACTTGTGACTATCTCAATTTTCTTTTAAAATGATAAAATAAATAAAAGTTATTTTACTATAAAGATACATACTTTAGCTTTTATAAAGAAAAACTTTATTCAATTGCATAATTTCTGTTGAGTTATAGGAATAAGTGTTGTGTAAAGGATAACGTAAATATGTTAAACATATAAATGAAAGTCACAATAATGTAAATTTGATGTGATATGATTTGATGCGATAAATAGTTAATTCGAAAAAGTATTGACATCTTTTATTTTTAATATAATAAAGTAACGATTTTATTACAAAACTTTAATAAATAATTATTAATTTTTCATTTCCTTAGTTTTTTTAAAAAAAAAACAAAAAACTTTGTTACTTCACTTATTTAGAAGTTTTCTATCAACAACATTCTTGTTTAATCGTCACATTAATTGTAGAACAAAAAATAACTTCCATCATTGACTATTCAAACTATTTTAGTGACATTATCAACAATATATAAGTACATTAAAGTAAGTAAAATACGTTAGTCTGCCAAGTAAAAGGTGAACGAGTTGAAATTTTCAACCTGCCAACCTGCCGTGATCCGGGCTAGCCCGCCTAACCTGCTAAAGTGGTGAGCCAACCCTCCTTATTCACCAACCCGTTTTTTTTAAATATTTAAAAATAAAAAATTATTAAATATTTTTTTATATTATACAAAATAGTTTTTATAGATAACAAAATTTGTAAACAACAAATTTTAAAAAGTGAAAAGAAAATTAAAAAAAAAAGTGACAGGTCGGCCGCCGACTTGCTGACCCACCTTGAGACGGAACGAGTTACAAAATTCAATTTATTTTGTTGTGATAGACCAGTCTGATCCGCCCCATTTTTGGCGAGCCAACGAGACAGGTCAAAACAGGCCAGGCTAACCCGTCTTGACATCTGTACCGCTCTACTCTAACAATTTTATAGATGTTTTAGTGAGTTTATTTCGTGGATAAAATTAAATTATGTATACTTTAATTTCTATAAATTTCTCTGCATGCTTTTTAAAAAAAAAAATAAATTTGTATAAATTAACCGATAAGAAAGTAATTTGATTTTTTCATATGTTTCTGGATAAGTTTGTTCAAACAGTTAATTTAAACTAAAAGATAAAATTTAATTTATTTAAAAATCTAAAGGATCGAATAAATAAAAAATTAGGGTAAAAAAATAAGTTTATTGATAGTGATATAACATTGGATAAAGAATATATAATAATATAGGAGTCGATCAGGCTTAAATAATTTTTCTAAAAAGGTATAGTTCAAGTTTTGCGCCAGTCCGTTGGGCTGCTTGGAGCAATTGGACAAGAAAAAAACTAAACCCGATTTTGTATTGGCTAGATTGAATTCTTATGAAAAAAAAAAGTTGGGAAGAAAAAAATATCCATCAATATAGGAACTTCTTCCTGCACCTCCATATTTTCTTACTGTGTCTCCACAAGTAAAGTTAAAAGTCAATACGGGACACGCACCATTTACACCTTTCTAAACATTCCAAGAGAAGAGACAAAAAACACCAATTAAATAATTAAAATAAAACTGGTAAACAACACACCAATTAACTAATTAAAACAAAACTGGTAAACCACGTCCAAGTAGTTCACAGCAAAACAAAATCTCAAGGATTCAACACCAAAATAATTCATAATCCATCGAGGATTGTACGATCCATAATTTAAAATTATCGTAAAAATTATACGATCCGTAATATAAAATTTCATTACATATTGTGGAATTTATAGTGTGTAAAATTATTATTTTTACACGTCGGTTTATGTAATATGAAATATCTATGAATTGCAAGATCCAACAACAATTACAAACATTAGTATAATTGAAATAAAAAAAAAAGGTGTGGAAAGAAAATATGGAGTACATGAAGAAATCCCCATCAATCTAACAAGTGTCATTTCTTAATTAATTGGATTTTTGTTTTTTTGTTTTTTTACTAAAATTTGGTTCATCATTTTGTGAAGAGATGTGATGCACAAATACTTTAATATAAGTAACGTATAAGTATTTTACATATATTTCTATATGATATTTTATGATATTTTATCAATATATTATTGAATAAAACTTATAAATTGCGACTAACAATTATTAACAAATACATTTATCAACTTAGATATTAATTTACAAAACTAAAATTATTGGTTACTAAAATAGTTATTATTATGAATAAAAAATTATAACTGGTAACTAAATTGGTTTTTAAAACTATATATATTGGTTTTAGCTACCAAAGAAAATTAGTTACTAAAAATTAGCTACATAACTATTGGCTACCAAAATAAATTAGTTTCTAATTAAGTAGTGACTAATCTAATGACAATTATAATTTTTTATTTATAATAATGAATATTTTAGTAACCAATAATTCTTTTTATGATTTGGTATCTAAATTAGTCATTATAGTGACTAACTATTTTTTGTTTATAATTGAGAATTTTCGTATATCAATGAAGTATCTAGTCTATAAAGTAATAATATTTTCATAATAACATAATTTATAACTTTTTAGGTTGACAACTTTGATATATATGATTTTAATTTAGATTCACACAATAACAATCATATATTTATTATATTTTAAATATTTATTGTACATTTTTTAATATATCTATACCATATATTATATCTTATTATTTTTAAAATAAATTTATTAATGTATCATATTTCTAATGTAGATTTTAGAATGAAATTTGTCTGGTTAGTGTCACAAAGTTTTGGATTCAAAATTTATATATGAAAAACAAAATTAGTAAAATGAATTTGCCATACAAGAGAGATAAACAAATTCTGGATAGATCTTTTCTTTCAAATAAATATTATGACCTATGATTTCTGATTTGTTAATAAAATATAAACACAAATTATTCATCGTAAAATAAAATACGGAATTTCTTAGTTAAATTTTGTAACTTCATAATTAAATGACGTGGAATTTAAAATAGTTTTGCACCATTTCATCACTTAATAAAATTAAATGTTGTTGACTCACACCATACTTTACTCATTCTCCTTGCTATTGAAGTAGCCTTATGGAAAGACTAGCTATAATTCATTTGAAACAATTTCCCAAAGCCAAATTTCTAGAAATCATTAACAGGTGAGGATTTCAGTGATGGACAATGCTATTTTCACACTCAAAATTTTTTTATTCTTATTTGATAATATCTTTTACTATTTTTCACTTATTTTTTCCTTTACAAGTATAAAAGTTTATTTTTTTTATAATCATTTTATCATTGCATAAATGTCAAATAGCTGACAAATATTAAACAATTTTTTTTTTCTTAAGTGAGAATCGCAAGGTGGTTTTGTTAGGTTTGTGTGCCCATCTTTCAGTCTACCTATTATAAAGTTAACAATTTATGGTGCTGTTGGTTTATTTCATAGGACCACGTTGTGTCATAAATACTTCAAAAGTCATAGCAAAGTAAAATAAAACCCAAAAGTCACATTGAAAAAACTTTTAAATTTACTATGATCTCCTTAAAAAAACTCATTCACTTTTTATACATTATACTAACATGACAAAGAATGATGACAAGTTACCACTTAATTACGATAGTAGAATTGATTAAAATAAACAAAAATGCATCATTTAATTTAATTGCATGTTACTGGGAAATTATGAGTGCAGTAGCATGTTATTTGGCTTAGCTTTTTCTTCGGACTAAAGCTACGTGGAAAATGCAAACACCTTTTTTCTGGCCCAAGAAAAACACATAGTTGAAAAAAAGTAACAATATTATTATTAGCTGTGTGATTAATTAATTGATTTAATGGTTGTGCAAGCAAGTGGAAGGTGTGATACTAAAAATTATTTAATTAGAGCGCGCAAATGTAATTGGGTTTGGGACAGAAAAAGACGCAGAGAGAGAGTGGGAAATTTAACGGCAGTCACAGTAACTGAGCAAGGACGCCAAAAGCGAAAGTCGTAACGGAAAGAGAATGGAAATAACGCGGGGGCATTTCCGTAATCTCGCGCGCTGCAGAAGAAGAAAACCTGGCATCAGAAGCGTTGCGCAACAATCTTTCGTCTGAAACGCATTCTTTTCTCCCACGCACACAAACGAACCAAGGTTCTTCTACCTTGCGATCAGATCGCACAATTTTTGGAACCCTAATCTACTGCATTTCGCTCGGGACATTCGTGAGAATCGCAGCCAACACTCTCTGCGAATCGAATCCTCGTCGTCGTCACGTCGATCATCTTGTCGACTGAGATATTAACCCTAAACGTTTTTTATGGCTATGACCGGTAACCATTCCCCTCGCCATTCCTCCGATAACCACCAACCGCGCCGCGCCGCGCGCCTGACTGCTTCTTCGCCGTGGAACCAAGTTGTGCGCGGCGAATCGGAGCCCGTTGCGGTGCCTCCGTCGTCATCTCCCGCCGCGCCGTATCAGGTGACGGAGGCTTTCCATTCCACTGTCTCGACGGCGGACGATTTTAGCTCCGCCGTGGAGAGTTCGGACAATGGCGGCGCAGCGAAGAGGCCTGTTTGGAACAAGCCTTCTCCTAATGGCGCGGCGGCTTCCGAGGCCCAGCCGGTGATTGACGCGCTTTCGTGGCCGGCGTTGTCGGTGTCAACAAGAGCTGCAATGAAATCGGAATCGGCGAAGGGTTTGTTGGATGGATCTTCTGTGCCACAGTTGCAGGTTTTGTTCTTCTGCCATTCAATCTATTTTTTCTGTTATTTTAATAATCAGTTTGACGATTAAAAAATTGCTGCAATTTTTAGTGTTCCATACGGTTGAGGCTAGTTTTTTTTTTTTTTTTTTTTTTTGTTTTTTTTTTTATTTTTTTTTTTTTGCGTTGTCGAATTGATTTTTCGTGTGTTCTGATGGTGTTAAGTGGCTTGATTATACTAATATACGGAGGTAGTTATGTGGTACAATTTGGAAAATGCATGTATGTGCCTGTTAAAGTGTGTGGAAATCGGTACTGGATTAGTTTATGTGTATTAACAACTAGATGGACTGTGAACTTTGTTGGCCTATATGGTTAGTGTGTATGTGCAACGACATTGCTATTGTTAATTGCTGATTGCAGGTTTTGGGAAGTGCGTCTTCTTCCTCCTCTCTTCAGAGGGAAGTCAGTGATAATACAAGCACCGAGAGTACCAACAGTGTGGCGTCAACTCGGCAGAAATCAGTGAAAAATCACAGTTCAAATGCGTCTTCGAATGGTGGCCAGTCACCCCAGGCTTCGGTAGCTGCAACTGGGTCCCATAACTCCTCTCCAAAGGACCACACACAGAGAGGTGGTTTTGTGTCCAATGATCATCCGCAGCAGCGTAATTCGTTTAGAAATCGAAATGGTGGTCCACATCAGCGCGGAGATGGTTCTCACCATCATAACTATGGGAACAGGCGCCAAGAATGGAATAATAATAGAAGTTTCGGAAGTAGAGATACCAATGTCCCTCCACGAGTTGTTCCAAGATTTATACGGCCACCTCCGCCTCCTAACTCTACTCAATTTTTTCATCCATCACCAATGCGGCCTTTTGGTGGCCATATTGGATTCCATGGTATGGTGTATTAATGTTATGGTGATTTCTTTCAACACAGAACATGCTCTGATGACTGTATTCATTTCCAGAACTGTCACCTCCGGTGGTGTTTGTTGCAGCTCCACCTCCACCCCCAGATTCACTGAGAAGTGTTCCTTTTGTGCCTCCCATGCCACATCATCCCCTGTTCTTTACAGGTCCTGACCCTCAGTTGCAAAATAAGATAGTCACCCAGATTGACTACTATTTTAGGTACTGTTTTTACTTTGGTCTTTCGGTGTTTTGTTTTTGTTAGTTTGTTGTCTTCAATCGGTTCCGAAAGCTGACTGTAGTTGTACCACAACTTGTCTATCGCAGTAATGAGAATTTAATTAAAGATACGTTCTTGCGGCAGAACATGGATGACCAGGGCTGGGTTCCCATTAAATTAATTGCAGGCTTCAACAAAGTGAGTTATGAAGGAGAAATAGATAGATTGTTTTGTTTTTTCACTGACTCATAAAATATATGCTTTTGAAAAACGCATAATGATTAACCTACTTTAGTGGAGATGGATTAAATTGTATCTAATGACCACTTGTCTTCTACTGGATTGACTGATTGGCGTGTTTCAATCCTGTAAAAGACAGCTGGAGTGTTCTTATTTTGATCAAATTACGTCTTACCTTAGTTGCCCTTTCCATACATTCATTGGATTACAAATATTGGTAGCATGTATATGGCTGCACAGTCTGCACCATTTCAGTAGAAAGCATGTCAACGACTGGGGAAAAACATGACTCTAAATCAAGTTTTTGCATTAAAATCATTGAAGTAACAATGTGTATATTGTAAGTTCTCCGATTTTCGCACCCTACTTTGATTTTATTTGGTAGATAGTCCTTATAGTTTTGGGGGATTCAAGTTTTGGTCTTTGATTTTTTTTTTCAAAGTTCAGTCCTACACTAACTTTCTCTATTATGTAGTAATGATGTTCTGTTTAAGGAATATGGACTCATGTTTTGATAATTTTGTTTTGTATTAAAAAATTAACTTGGAAAACAAAAAAGTTACTGCAGGGAAAATTTTAAACACATGGATTGGATCTGTTTTAAAGGTTAAGTTAGGTTCTGGTTAAGTAAATAAAAACTTATTGTTGTTCAATTTTTTTACTACAGCCTTATTCTCTCCGTATTCCAAGTCTTTTCCTAACCTTTTATATCCATTTTTTTAACAGCACCATTTATATCAAATTGCTTGTGTTTATTCTCAAATAAAAAGGATAGCGGAACTGAAAGCTTGAGTTTGGTAGTCAAATTGAGGTTATGCATAATACATCGAAAGAGTATTGATTTTTAAATCCAAGAGAACAGAAAAAAGGTGAAAAAGAAATAATCAAACTTTAGTTCCGAATTATTTTTCATCCTTAATGATATATGTCTAGTGGTGGGAAATGTATGTTGACATGGAGACACTGTTACTTTACAATTGTTGTAGTTAATGGATATAATTACTGTCAAGCACGTGATATTATGCCTATACACCAAGGGTGGATCATAAGGCTTTATGGTTTGTTATTTATAGTTCAATGTATATTTGGTTTAGACTTTTTTCCCTTTTGGCTAAACTTGAAACATTTTACTCTCTGGTGTATACAGAAGTTGATCTCACTAAACATCTAGAATCTTAATTATGACTGGTGAAATGGCAATGGGTAGTGAATGCGTGTGATTGTTTAGAGTATAACGACTTTTAGTGTACAGGTTTTGAAGTTTGTATTGGTGACTAGTTTAGTGTTGAATATCAAATTAATTTCGTAATGCTTCAGTTCAAGTTATGCATTCATTTAAATCTCTTCTATTTGGATGCGAGTAGTGTGGCCTTATTTGTTACCAATGATGAATGGTTTTTTTTTTTCTCTCTGGTTTATGCATTTGACTTGCAATATGCAGATTATGTTAGGTGCTGTTTGGACTCCAATTTTAGTACTTTTTAATGGTCACTATTTTAGTGTTGCAGTTCCTCAATTAACATACAAAATTTGTAACGTTGCAGTTCAAGTGATGCATTAATTTAATAATTTCTCCTACTTGAGTTGTAGCATTATTTCTTTACCCAATTACGGAATTAATTTGATACTCACCACTCAATGATGAATTATTTGTAGCATTAGCATATTGTTTATCCAATAATGAATATTTTTATCTGTCAGGTTATGTATTTGACTGACAATATCCAGATGATATTAGAGGCTGTTCGAAATTCATCTGCTGTTGAGGTGCAGGTAAATTCTTCGAATACTGTCTGCAGATTTGAGTTTGAGTGTTGACAAGATTTCATTGGTAGTATTTAGGGAAAAGTTATTTTTATTTTTTGTTTTATTCTATCATTTATTAAAGCTGTTTTAAAATTTCTCACTGTCATTTTATTATAGGGTGACAAAATAAGGAGACGAAATGATTGGAGGAGATGGCTCATGCCTCCTGTTCAGTTTTCTAATGCTACAACCCCTGGAGAGTCGAATCCGGACATACTGGCTGAACAAGTACACAATATTGCTTTGGAGACTAGTAACTATGATGGTCCAGGAGCACTAGAGGTTCTACATGATACTTCACAACAACATAGATCTACATTTGGGGATTTGAGTAGTCCATTGCAGCTCTCCACTGGTGAGGGTACTGGTCAAGTTGGAATTCAAGGTTCACTTCACTCCATTCCAGCAAGAAATTAGAGTTTTAGACGTGCATTAGCACTTTGTGTGTTTTTGAAGAGCTCATATTAAGAGGGACACGTGAAGCAGGATTCTAAGAATGGTCTAAGTCTTTACTTATGGCACAATGGGAAATGATTGCTCGAGGCATATTTAGGATAAATATGATTGAGAAACGGAAGAAAAATACATCGTATAAAACAGAAAACACGGTAACAGCTCCCTCTCCCCTCAGCAAAAGTACAGAAAAGACTTTTCTTTTTATTTAATGTTTATTTTTGTTTATGGAGCTAGATGCACGACTTTTGTGAATACTAAATTTCTTTATGGGTATAATGTTGTCACTCTTACGGGGGGAAATATTTGCTTTAATATGGGGAATTTTTGTCTGTGTTCCCGACTGCCCCTCAGCTGCTTTTTAAAATCTCTGGGTCAGCTTTGCCACCACCACCAGTATCGGGAGCATGTGCACGTGTGTTGAATGTGTTTGATAGCCACCTGCTGCCGCTGATGGAAGAGCAAATATAGCTTTCTGCCGCTGGAGCTGCTACTAAGTGTGATTGCTTTATGTCACTTGCCATAATATCTTCCGTTTCATCATATCTGCTCTATGACATTGGTATTTATATTTTTGTGTCTGTTTAAATTCTGCCAAAATTCCGAACCCGTAAGTGGTCCCTGTGGGGTCATTTAAGATTTTAATTATACAGGTTACAGCTGTATAAGGAGATATTATATTTCTGTTTAGATTTATGATATGAAGTTGCATGGATTCTGAACATATATCTCATAACACGCCGCCTCTTCATTTCCCCTCTCATACCCGGGTTTGATTTTGTTAGTTTTCAATGAAGTGTTGTGACATGTGAATGATCGGTTTTTCAAAATATTATAAGGAAATAGAAATTAATACATAATTTCTTGGCATACCGTAAGAAATTTGAAATTTGTTTAATATTAGCCGTCATTGAGCAATTGACATGATGTGGTTAAAAGAATCTCCATTCCAATGTATTCGACTCCCATTTTTATTCTTTAGAGGAAGCAGTTGCTGATTAGGTAGAGGGATCGGAGGAAGCTATAGGGTGAGGTTGGTGGCACCAAAATTTGTATTAAATAAATTTTGAGGTGGTTAGAAGCATACTCATAAATAGAGGGATTTATATATGTATATCTATATACATTAAATGAACTTTGCATTGTTTATTTAGTAGATTTTGGTAGCATAATAACACTTGAGAAACGTTAGTTATTTATTTAGCAATGTTATTTAGAAAAAAAAAAGAGTTATGAAATGTATTGCAAAATTGTGCTGCGAGAACAATTTATTGAGTTGGATGATAAAGTTTTGGGACTTATGTTTCAATAGGGTGGCACTCTTGAAACTGGGCTGGAGGAAAATAGCTTGGGTTAGGTTGGTGATTGAACAGAAGTTAGAATGAGATCAAGCTCAACGAAAACAAGAGAAGTGTTGGGAGGTGAATAGGTGGATAGAAAGGAAATGAACATTAAATAAATAAATTTATTGGAAAAGAGGAATGTCATATCTCTGTATCTATTTCATATATTTAGTATTAATTATATCATATATTTCTAAATTTTTTCCCCCTATAGTTCATCTCTCTTTCAGGCTATTTGAGTCCCACAGTTTGTTGAGGAAAGAACTAGCGTAAGCTCTTGCAGGGAGAAATATTGAAATGAAAATACAAGAGTATTATAGTTGTAATATTATCAGATTATTTTATTTTTCTAATAAGTTAAATTAATTAAATTTACACTAATTTTTTTCAGTCGGTCTTTTAGTATTCTTCAAAAAAAAAAAAACTTCAATTCTTATTCACTTGATTTTCTTTACATTGTCTCAAATTCATCTTCCGATATAAATAAGAAATATTCATTTGTTTAAAAATATTAAATCAGACTCACCCTTAACCTTTATTCGATGAATAATAAAAAATATTATGTTTTTTTCTAGACAATTAAACAAACATTAAGAAAAAGTAAAAATATTAAAAAGTGAAGAAGTCTTATATTAATGTGCACATATAACATTTAATAACTGAACGTTAAACAAAAATTCAAATTCGTAATACAAACAAAAGCTAATATTAAAAAAACACAAAAACATTAAACAATAATAATGCAAGTTCTCAAGTTAGCTCTATGTAACAACACCTTCCAAACGATTGTACAAGATTCCTACCATTATTATTTTTCTAATATTTAAAATGTCAATTATTAGTTAGATTTATAAAAAAAGCAAAAAATGTTCCACTTATCACACTCAAAGAGAACCACAGAACTCAAAAGATAAATCCTATGAACCGATGTAAATAAATACTGAAGAGAGAAAAATCACTAGTGTTACTTTTTGTATGTATTTATTGACAAATACGTTTTTAATTTCAAACTTTTATTGTATAACAAACAATCGACCACATGATTAAGAAATAATGTCGTTTATCAATCATGTCACACTTTCATTGTACATCGATAGCAATTTATTTTTTTAATTTAATTAATGGTATTGAATTTGAGAAATTTAGACATTTAATTTAATTAAATATTTAAATATTATAAGAAAATAACAATATATCAATTTGTAAAAAATAATATTGATATCTAAACTAATTTTTATTATAAATAAAAAATTATAATTTGTATATGAATTATATATTATTTTAGATACTAGTATTTTTTTAGTTTATAAATTAATATATGAATTAGCAGATATAGAGAATAATTATTTTTTGTTTTTAATATAAGATTGGTTATTACTTAATGATTTTTTGTAGTGAAATAGTTTATTTTATTGTTGAAAATATACTAATTTATTTATATTCGAGTTATTAGTTATGGTCAACATAAGAGAATAGAAAGTATAAATAATTTTGATTTAAAAGAAAGTAGTATAATTTAAATTTTGAAAAGAAAATTGAGTTAAATATATGAAAAATAGATCAAAAATTTAATTCAACTTACCTTACAAAACCTATTTGTGTGAAACGAGGTTTACACTTATTACAAATTGTTACAAAATCTATTTGTAGAATGAAGTTTATACTTATTATAAATTGTGAATTCATATTATCGTTAGAAATGTTATAATAATTTAATTAAAATAAAATAATAAATTTCACTAAAATAAATAATAACTGTATGAGTGTAATATCATATTAATAGTATCAACTCATTATTATAAAATCAATTTTTCAATTGAAGTTGTCATTAATATATTAAAATAAACTTCACTTAAAGGTTAAAATAACGAGAAGTTATATTTTAAAACTCGTTTTCGTTTTTCATAAAAGATATCCGTAATATATTATAATTTCAAAACTTTGAATTTTCTGTCATAATTTTACTTTTAAAAATATTCAAAATGTTGAAATGGTAATATATATTTAAAATGATTAACTTCAAGAAAGTAAAATAAGATTATTAAATATATAAAAGAAAAATTGAAACCCTAATTTCAGAGATTGTAGATTTTTAATCAATCAAATGAACCAAGTTTGCCACGTAAAAAGTGTTAGCATGAAAAAAAGTTGTTTGGCCAAGTGTTGGTCTTTAATGATGTTATAAGACACGGAATGGTCCTTTGGGAGTACCTCTGTGGAGGACACCGTGCCCTTATTAAAGTTTCTATTCTCTTCCTTCACCCATCCAACAGTTACTAACCACTGGATAATACCACATTGCCTTGTGCTACCTGACAAATATCCATTACATGGCTGTGACAAAAGATTTGATTCTAATCCAATCTAAGGTACCATAAACAAACAAAACAACTCAGTTTTTTTTTTTTTTTGCTTTTGTTTCAAAAGTATGTTTTCAAATCTGATTTGTAAGTTTATATTTAATTTTACAAAACTAGTTAGTAAAATAAGTTATATACTGAATAATTTTATTTTTAATTGACGTATAACTTTTAGGACATTTTTTTTACATCGAGATATCTTAATATAGGATTAAATATTAATAGCAGATGGGATTCAACCACAAACAAATTACGTATTTTAAATCATAGTTTTAATGTTATATTAGAAAATATATTTTAAATCTAATTAATTGTACACAAGTTAGACTCAATTATATTATAAATTTAATTACCTTTTGTTGATGCTGTTTTAGATAAAAATAACAAATTAATATTTTAGTTTTTTTTTTCAATTTCATCTTGTATTTGAAATACAATTTTATTATTGCTAAATTTTGTGAATTAGTTTAATAATTTCTCATTAAAATTAATACTAAAATTTTAAAATTAATACTAAAATTATGTTAATTATACCGATAAAATATATTATCCTTATTAACAACTTTAATTTTAATAAAAAATCATTTTAAAAGAGTAATAAAAAAGTCAAATTACATTAATATTTAAAAAATAAATACCAAATTAAAAAAAATAATACTAAAAGATTAATTAAATTTATATTACATAATCTTACTTTATTTCTGGTTAGGACCAGAATTCGAACAAAGTTTAATATTTTATAGAATTCGAACAAAGTCTAATATTTTATTTTAGATTAAGTATATTTTTAATATTTGAATTTTGATTTAAAATTTAAATTTGTGATTATCCAAAATTTTGATATATTTTAGTTCTAAATTTTAAAAATAAATAAATATAATATTTTAATCCAATTAATTAACTTTTTTAAGGTGATGAACATATTTTTTAACAAATATTAAATCAAAAATATGTAAAATTATATAAATAACTTCATTACTAATATTAACATGAAAAATATTTGACATGTCAACTAAAATTAATATAATTAAATTTAAAAAGTTATATTTAAAATATAAACAAATTTAATTTTAGATTATAATTGAAAAATATGGTTAACCCTTCATATTTTTTGATTCCATAAACATAAAATAATTTTCTAAAACAAGAGCCTGTCTTTACTTGACATTGATTCTGAGCATCTGTGCATTAATAGTGGTGGCATGGCATGGGTCGATGGGTCTCAATCAATCACACCATTCTTTGATGTGAAAGGTTTCGTTAGTATGTATGCATTATTATTATCACTACTACTAGTTACCAACCTTCATTTCCTTCATTTTTCAACCCATGCTTAACAAATTTGGTGATCCCAAACGTTTGTAGAAAGAGAAATAAACATGTTGCATATGTTTTGGTTTGGTTTTGCAGGTACCAAGTAAGGTAGAGAGTGGTGTTTAAAGAAAGTTGTGTCTACTCTTCATATGGTAAGTGGGTGAAGAAGAAAGAAAAAGATGAGAAAAAAAGAGGTAGTAATAGTAATAGTAATAGTAGTAGAAGTAGTTGTAGGTATAATAGGGTACTAAGAAGGTGACATGAAGATAGAGAAACTTTTATGGGAAAATGAGGTGTGGGAACACTGATTGATTGGGGTAAAAGCAAAAGTAGGTGGGTCCTGCAATCAAACCCAAAGGAACCCTTATTTAATAATATTAATAAATTTTCATTTAAAAAATATATATTATTTACATATAAATATTTCATGGGTTAAGTATATTTTTATTTTTTAATGTTTAGTGAAAATTTTTTTTTTTTTCAAATTTTTGTTTTAGTTTTATCCTCCAAACTTTAAAAAGATTAAACTTAGTTAAAAAAAACTAAATTCACTCACTTTTAAAATAAAAAATTAAATTAAAATTAAAATTAAAAAAATCTAATTTTAATTTTCATCTAACATTAAAAGACAAAAAAGTATATTTAACTTAGATTTTACGATATATATTAAATATATTTTAAATCCATGTGTTTGAAAAACGTATGAAGTTGGTGTTATTGTAAGATATTGACACACTTCAAGATTTTGTTTAAACATAAGAAAATTGGAAAAGATAAGAAATTTCATTTATTACTTAGATAAATAAATGAAAAACTTATTTTGAAAATAAGATATATAAAGGTCATTTCTTTACAAAACACAAGCGCCCTTTACATGTCAATTTCAGTAGTTTTTCTTTATCATGAATAATAAAAAAAAAACTTTATACTATGATTTAAATTGTGTATTATTAGTTTAATGTAAACTTTATATTTCTTTTTTAATTTTAAATACGTTTAAAGACATTTATCTTTTTTCTTCTATCCTCTAGGAACCTATTCTAGCCTTAAAGAATATTATGCGGTGCTTCAGTTCACTCGAAGTTCCAATGACCTCTACGACCACATGTGTGTATACAGTAAAAATCATAACAAAATCTGGGGTTATAAAATTTGTTTGATAATAACAAGATTAACTATAGAAAGAAAAAATAAAATGTGTTTAAATTGAGTCTATTATCATTAAAAAAAACTAATATGTTTATAATTAATATTTGTGCATAAAAAGAATTATACTATTAATACTTTGTCCGGTCATATTCAATTATTTGTAATTTTTCATCTTTATAATACTTAACAATCACTATTTCACAGTGAAAAAAAATTAAAGAAAAATGCAAATTTAATTAAAAATCTGATCTTATCATGACTTCCTCGTTACTACTTTGCGGTTTTTATCTTTAATTACATTTAGTAAACCTTAGTTTTCTTTATTTCCCCTGCCCCTATTATATTTACTGTTTTGGAGGTTCTAATGAAAAAACAAAATGATTTTCTTAAAACATTTTGAATACACGGTGAAGTTATGAGACTCTACAGAACCTAACAAATAAACATATGTTTCTGGTGAATTTCGATTGAACTAAAAACTCACATTTTTTTAATTGTGTGAGAGTAAATAAAAAAAACACACATTTTTAAAAAGTAAAAAATCAATGATATTTATTTTTTAAACATTTGATATGTAACGAAATTACCCACAATATATTGTTTCTTTCCATCGGGTTTTGTCTTTCTGTTTGTTGAGAGATGGTTGTGATGAAGGGAGTGTGAATAGTGAATGCAGGAGTGCATTATATAATATGACATGTGTACTTGAGAGACTGCTGCACGTGTCAAATCGGCGTGTCCTTAAAACACTACGGAACGGCTCTTCTGGTGGCTCAACAAGTGGGTGAACATCAGCCTTTCTTTTTTCTTTTCTTTTTATACTTTTAATTTAATTTAATTTAATTTTTCAACAGATAGTCCGTACAACATCGTGCTATGCCTATGTGTACGATTTTTCTTTTATCATCAGACCTACAATAAACACTTTTTATATAATTTTTTATTAAATTATCAAGTTTATTATTATATTCCAATTTTTAATTTAAATAAATGTTAATGTGTTAAAGAGGATGGTTGGTTTTGTTTTGTCGCTTAAAATACTTTTCTTTAACATTACATTTCTTTTTTCAGGATCTACTTGCAAAATAAATGTTTCAATTTTTAATTATTTCTATAGTTAATTTAGCTGTAATTGAGAACTGAAACAGAGCAAACAATGAGACGGTATTTTCAAGCAGAGCAATATCTTAGCAACACATTCTTTAATACTATTATAATTTTTAATAATTTTTAAAAATAAAACAAAATTAAAACCTAAAATTAGCAAGGATGTCACTTATGAATTTTGAAAAGAGAGTAACACAGAAAACTAGATATCAATAGTCACGGATAAAATTCATATAATAAAATATTTTTTAATTTAAAATACTATATTTTTACAATAATCATATGATAAAATTAACATAATAAATTTATAAAGATATGTTATTTTTGTAATTATTTATTATTTATCCCACTCGCTGTATAAAACTAAATATTTATAGTTAGTATTAAATTTCTAACCTGCATGTTCTTTGATTGTTGCACAAGAAAGAGAGAAATGATTGACAAAAAATACTTCAGAGAAAAGAACAATCAAAAATATTCATATTAAAAGAACAAAATACGAAGATAATAAGATAAACTAAGAAAACATATATTCAATTAATATCGAATGCAACAATAATTATTATGTGAAAAAAAATCTGTGTACTGCGCTATTTTTATGTATATAAATGAATTTTGAAAACTTAATTTGTAACTTATTCTAATTATTTTAAAGAGAATGTTGATGAGTGGGACACCGGTTAAAATAGTTAATATTTGATTTTATTATTTTTATATTAAAAGTTTAAAATAATTAATTTTATTAATTAAAATTAGCGCTGTCGTATTTGTATATCCAATAAATTTTAAAATAGCTGTTAAATTTTTTTTTTAAAATAATTATCAAAATAAAAAAAATTTAAAAGAACTGTTAAAGATAAATTAATTATAAAAAAATTAATTTTTAAAATAATAATTAAGAGTAAAATTAAAAAATGAAAAGTAGACAAAAAAAATAATTTCTTTATATATTATTAAAATTAATATAAATTTATATAATTGATTTTGTAAAGATAAAAATGTCTTTTAAAATTAAAATTTTTCAATTTTTCATTATCTCAATATAATACAAGAAAAATATATATCTGTATATGACACTTAAAAAGTCTTAGTGGAAATTTAAAGAGTTTGAAATGTACTGTATTTAATTTTTACAAAAAAAGAAATTCTCTTTAAAATTTATAATCTTTTTTAAATTTTCGTATGATGAAAATATTACTCATTCGTTAAAATTATTTCTCCTTTTTTCATAATAATTTTTGTCATTTCTTCAAATTAATTTTTTTATGTTTAATTATATTTTAATTTTTAGTAATATTAAAATAATTATTTTATTATTTTTAAAATTTGTATAAATATATATCAAATAAATTATTAATTAAAAATGTATATCGGTTATGAAAATTTTTGTCCTTTAAAATAAAAGAGTAAAAATGTATTTACTATAATTGAATCACATTTGTTTAATATTACAGTTAAATGGACACTTTTGTAAAAGTTAAAATATATTAATTTATTTTTGAACACGGGTCATCAAGACCCTTATTTTAAAGTTAAAATAAACATTTCTTATTTGAACATTTGCACCTGAATTCTTCAATATCAATTAACATTTATTAATTATGAAATTTATGATTGTTATATATATATATATATATATATATATATATATATATATATATATATATATATATTATCTGAAAGTATTATTAATATCTACCAGTAACACGAGATAAATACATCAGTGGATGCATTTGAAGAAAAAATATAAAATATCTATCAAAGCATCAAATAAATTAAATCCCGTAAAATAAACGGAAGCACTATTCTTATAAAATGAAATAAATAAATAAAACACGCACATAGCTCAATTTCTTTTTCTTTTAGTGAAGGTAATTGTATTTTTGTTTTCCATTTGAAAATAAAGGATTTAATAAGATTTTAAAAATTTAAATGATAAAGTATTTCATATATGATATACCTATTTCGTGCTATTCACTAAATACTACTTAAAGAATGTATTTTTTATATATTATTATTATTACTATTATTATTATTATTATTATTATTATTATTATTATTATTATTATTATTATTATTATTATTATTATTCTGGAACGTGTCAAGGATTTTATTCATGTTTATAGGGTCATATTAGTTTACAGTTCACATCAATGTTCCCCTGAAATTTGTGTGTAAAGACAAGCCAGTCAAGAATCCTGTAATATATAAAGGTCGTGTAATTTTTTTTTTCTTTATTAATATAACCACTCTTTTTTTTCAAATAAGTTGAGTTATTATTTATGTTTCTTAAATTGCTTTCAAATATCTCATTATAGATCAACTACACATTAATACGAAACAATAAAAAGTACATTTAGTTTAGGTTTATAAATGTAAAAACTATCAACTTGCATGGTACTACTTTTAAATCATCTATAACCCTTTATTAAAATATATAAAATAAAAGAAAAAATAAATTCAATCTACTCACCTAAAGTTTAAAGTTAAATATGTTTTAAGTTATTAATTTTGATTAGAAACTAAAATTTATCTATGGACAAAAATTTTATATATTTTAGTTTGTAAAATTAAAAAAATAATTAATGTAATCTTTCTGATATAATTACATTAAATTTTTTAATGACGTATCAAATTCATTTCAGGTTAGCATTTTAGTTGTTGACACATTGATGTTTTAATATCTACTAAAAAATACATTTGATATGTCAAAATAATTTATCACAATTAAATTAAAATAATGATATTCACTCATTTTTAAAGTTTAGATATCAAAATATATTAAAATTTTAAGTATAAATAAATTATAATTTTAAATACTGAAATCATATTTAACCGTAAATTTAACATATATTTAATTTTTATTTTTTTGTCACCGTACAAGGCCAGTGAGTCAGTACATATGTTAATCCATATATGGATTTAACAAATACAAATTGGACTACTTTATATCCACATTTGTGTTTAATAAAGTGTTAGATTGTTTTACAACAAAATTATTTGATCCTGTTGTAATAGAGTTTGAAGAATATGTATAACAACTTTATTATTACAAAATAGTTTCATTATACAGCCTAAAACAGAGTAAGTTTTAATCAATAAATTTACGATATTCACAAAATCCTTTACTTTGCGTTTGATAAATTTTTTTATCGTTTTTAAAATAGTTAAATGTATCAAATTTAAATTTTGTTATTTTTAAATTTCACCACTAAAAATTCTAAAATTATATGAAATTTTCTTGTAAAGTCTACAAGAAAAAACTTTTATTATTTTTTTCAAATATCTTAACAGGTAATTATTTTTTATAAAATTATAAAATTTGTAAGTATTTTTTATATAATTTATTATAAAAATGTTTTTTACAAAATATTTTTAAAAAAATTGACAGTAGTTTTTTATAATTGTTTTTATAACAAAATTTATAAATATTTAAAAAAAAATTTGAAATAGTTTTTTTATTTTATTTTTACATAAAAAAAAATTCAAACTTCCTCCAATGTATGAATTTTTTTTATAGTTATCAACGAAAATATATAAATATATTAATATGAATATTAATAGCCATTTTAAATAGATGAAATATTTTCACGTAGAGGTGTACTTGCACCTATTTATGAGATCTCATTTCTTCAATAAAACTAATAAATTAAAAATTCAATTGTAAGTGAAGTTGTATATTCACACCCTCAATGTCAATTTTATTTAGAAACCTGAACATGAACAACTAGCGGAGAAAAGATAAATACAAAAAGGAAAAATATTATTTTATATTATTTGTATAAAACTAAAATAATTTTAACAAAAATTAATTTTTATATTTTTAGACAAAAAAGAAAATAAATAGTAATGAAAAATAATATCAAATAATAAAAGAAAAGAATGATATTGTTCTTTATTATGCACATGAAAAGCTTTTTGTTTGGTTGGCACATGAAAAGCTTTGATGGTCCACATTGAGTTTCTTGAATTGGCAAACAGCTAACATCATCATGCTTCGAAAATATGCGTAGTTGCTATTGTGCATAGGATCAACCATTAAAGTGGTCCCATTTCTCACAACATCACTTCCTTCTTCTTCTACACCATCATAATAATCCTAATTTCACAATCCACACTTTGTTGTTTCACTAGTGTTTAAAGTTAGAAAAAACTCTACAATACAACCTCAAGAGCTTCTAAAATAAGTCTTACTTGCATTAATATTAATATGACAAATTTATATGCACTACAAAAAATTCTTTAAACAATAACTAATTTTATAAACAAAAAATAATAAATCTAATTGTGATTAATTTAAATATCAATTAATATCTAAAATTATCATAAATAAAAGATTATAATTAATTTATGAATTAATTAATATCATTAATCATCGAAGTTTTGATAACCCTAAACATTTGTGTATAAATTAATCTTTAATTAGTTAATAATCAATTAATAACCAAAAATTTGATGATAACTAATAGGGTTAAATATGTTGTTGGTCTTTCAACTTTTAGTTAAAATTAGAATTAGTTTTTTCTGAAAACATTGAACCAGTTTAGTCCCTCAATCATGTAAATACGTGGATTTAATCCTTTAACCAAATTTTGTGATGTTTATTTGACGTTTCAAACACATCTCACTACAGTATTTTAGTTTGTTTACACCTATTGACACATGTTAACTTCAATGTTAGCTGAGAAACGTATTTGAAACATTTAATAAACTTAATAAAATCTGGTTAAAAGGACTAAATCTACGGATTTACAAAGTTGAATAACTAGATTGGTTCAACGTTTTCAAAAGAAACTAATTCCAAATTTCACTAAAAGTTGAAGAACTAAAAACATATTTAACCCTAACTAATGTTTCATATTACTGACCTATTCACAAACAAATTATAATTTTTTATTCATAATAAATATTATTTTCAATACTCATTATTTTGAATTTATAAATTAATATTTAAATGGTTAATCAAGTGATTTTTTTAAAACTTATAGATGTCAAAAACCACTTAAGATAAGATAGTGTCTTAAAATAAATATTCGGGAATTAGCATGATGATAAAAATAGGTAGTTTATGAAATTAAGAAGTGAAGAAGCTGACCAAAAAAAAGAGAGTTTAGTTTAATTTAATTAATTTAACAGGTGAGAAAAAATTGAAACTGGGAGGGGGAGGGTTATGATTTATCATTGGCTAGGGTTTTGGCTGGCGCGCGTGTCACGTGTCGAGAATCCGACATGACTACTCACACAGAGTGTGGACAGAGATCTGCAAAAAATATAGAACAACCACCAAACACACTGTGACGCCACTCCAAAAAACTTCACTCACTCTTCTTTCTCTTTCTCCTTCTCCTTTTCAACCATTTTTCACTCTTTAATAACCCACCAAACTTTGCAACATTGCCCAATCCTACCAAACAAGGTCATCATCAAATTCCCCAAAAAAATCACTATCACACTCACACTCATCATCATCATCACTTTCTCCTTTCAACAATGGAAGAGGTGTGGAAAGACATAAACCTCGCTACCTTAAATGACCAAGTCACTACAACGCACTCCAACTTCGGAGGAGTAATCCTCCAAGACTTTCTCGCTCGACCCTTCACCATCGAACCACCAAACACCATTCTTTCCTCCCAAACCCCCTCCCTCTACGCCGCCCCCTCCTCGCCGGCGCCACCACTCCTCACCGCTCTCAGCCTCAGCTCCCACCCCCACCTCCATTTCGACCCTCACACGCACAAACCCCACCACCACCCTCCTCCACCCTCCAACCACCCTTGCTTCGCCGCCCCAACCACCGCCTCCTTAGGCGCCAAGAGATTCGCAGAACCCGATTGCAACCTCGGCGACAGAAGAAACAAGCGCATGATCAAGAACCGCGAGTCCGCTGCACGATCGCGAGCCAGGAAACAGGAAAAATTTAGCTTCACCTTTGCGCTCTCCTTAATTTTTCCGACCGTGGGATCAACTCCCACAATTCTAGGTTTAACTGAATCTAGTAGCTCCGCAAATTTAGGTCGTGGATTAAAAAAAAAAAAAACAGCGTCACGAGGTTAAGTTAAATGAAACAAAAATAGAAATGTTAATCACTGTTGGCAAATGGATGTATTACGCGCCTTACACCGTTTTCCGTTGTTTTTGTTTTTGTCTCTTCAGGCTTACACGAATGAATTGGAGGTAGAAGTTGAGCAATTGAAGGAAGAGAATGCAAGGCTGAAAAGACAGCAAAAACAGGTATGTTTCTGGTTGGAGAATTTCCATTTGCGTTTGCTTGCACAAATAATAATAATACTAAGAAGAGAGGTAAAAAAAAGACAGAATTTGGGAACATACTATAAAAAAACGAAAAGTGGTCGACGTCATTGTATAGCTAAAAACAGTGGTTGATGGTGGTATAGTAGTGGTAATAGAAGGTGATTGTGTCCCTATGTGACTACATTGCAGTTAAGTGAAGTTGCAGCGAGTGAGCAAAAGAAGAAGGGTAGCCTATATCGAGCATCTACGGCTCCATTTTGAGGAGGGTTCTCGATGGTTTAACCCACTTCACCCACATGCCCCTCAATCTTCGGTTTACCCTTTTCAGTGATAATGATGTAATGCATTTCTGGATTTGTGGTGCCCAAATTTCCACGTTTAAACCTTTTCTGACCTTACATAGTAATAGTAGTAGTTAGTAATTTGGGGAATATGTATGAGAAGAAACAAGAATGGTATTGCACTCTTAACTAGTTTTCAGTTTTAACGTCTTGCTCTTTAGTTTTTCCTCTTTATCGCTAAAATTTCTTCTTGCGGAAACTAATGTAATGTCCCTGTTTCTTGTTTCTTGTTTCTTTCCTGAACTATATCCATTCTTGCCCTAGCATATCCAACATTGCTTTATATGTATGTTTTAATTATGAGTAATCATATGTGACCGTACCATTTCGCTTTAAAAGCTCTCTATTAATGTTTTTCTTTTAATCTTTCTATCCCATCAACTTATTTTATTTCCAATTTTCTTGTTCTCTTTTGAGGTGGCATCGCCAAAACTCATCACTCATGTAGCATGCATTTAGGTACCCATTATTTTCTTTTTGGAGAATAATTTTTCAACACTTAAAGTTTTCACACATTTAATCAACCGTCTAGGTATGAAAATATATTTGATGAGCCATTTTGAACAGTGGTTAATTTGTTAAATTACCATACACGTGTTCTACGAATTAAAAAATTTAGTTAATTTAAACTTTTAAAACGATGCTTGAAATAGTAATCAAACTTAGAATTTATCATTGATACTTTTTTAACCCGTTTAGTAGTATTAGACTTATTCTTTGAATTTTTAGTAAAATATTAAGTTTAAAAAAATATAATAAAATGCATATGACAAGATTTTTTAATTTTAACTAAAATCTTAATTTTTAACGTACATAACTTGAATAACGATTCCGGCTAGTGGAAGAGGGGACCAGAAAAGTCTTATATGCCGGAGGATATTTTGCACGACAAGATGTTTTGTTCTTTCGCTACGTGGCGACAACGAGTATTATGTCCCATTAATTCGGATTTTTTTTTCTAAAGAAAAAAAAATATAGTTATTTAAGAAGCTGGGAAAAAAAAGTCTAATAATAAATATTTTTTATGTTGTAATGTTTAATAAAGTTAATTCAGTAAAACTTTATGTTAATCGAGTTTTCTGTTTAAAGACCGAAACTGAATACAAATAGGAGTATGATTACATACTTAATAATTCTTTTAATTTATGCATGTCTTATGTCAAATTATTTTGATGTGTTTTAAAAAGTTAAAAAATATATTTTTTTAGAAAAAATTGAGTTGAATAGATAACAATCCATGTGAAGTGTTCCATTAAAAAAAACCGTGTAAATTACCCTTTGACCACAAGTTATCGACATTATTTATGTTCACATTGGGTGGTTTATCTCAGTAGTTTTGGTCATAATTTTTTGTCATATTTTATTACAAACGAACTGCGCATATTTATTTCATGAAACCAAAATTTGAAACTATTTTACCACATAAACACTGTGTTTTCCCTATGTGATATCTATTTGATAAAATTGTATTATAAGTTTTACATCGATCATAAATAAAATCCACGGTTAAATTATATATATATATATATATATATAATTGTTTTTTTCAAACTATTATTTTTTTTTGTAAAATTTAATATATTTAAAAAATATATAAAAGTAAACAAGTAATACTCGAAAATCCAATTCTTGTATAAAGTTGTAAATTCGACCATAACTTTTGTTTCTTGTCATACTTTCAAGATTTTCTCAAAATTATAATAAAGTTATGTCCCTAAGCACAATTATTTTTCTTAATATCATTTTTTTTTCATAATGGTAGGATGATATTTTACAAATTTAAGGTGAATTGAAAGGTATATATTGGAGAAAAATAAATAATACGACCAATGCAAATAGAAGATTTATAAATTTATTATTTTAAAATTTTGAGTTGAAAATATTGATAAGTATTGAATATCTTAGCATCTCCTAAAACAAACCCTAACATGATCAACATAAAACTTCTCATGAATGAAAGCTAAAAACAATTATCACCATTGTGGGGATTTTAAAAGCAAGAGATGATGCAGGTAGTGGAAATAATAACAAAATATGAACCTATGAGGTGCCGACAGCTACATGGTAAAAAATGTGGTATAATTTGTGAAAGTGAAACAAAATGTTTTTTTGTAGCACTTTTTGGATGTTGTACTAAGGTGATCCATTGAAGCAGGCCTGTGATGTGTGATTGGGCCAGTGTCTATATTGAATCTGGGTTGTCGCAAGGTGCAACATAAAAAACAACAGATAAGTTACTACTAAGAACATAATTTATTAACGTTGTTTTTTGCGGTCCCCGGCAATTATCGAATTCAGGTCCTTCATGGTTTTTCTGTGTGCAAGAATGTTGTAGATGATATTAATTATCACGTGACAAAGATTAAGTAGATCAAGTCACGATCGAATCGTTATATTTGAATAATTATACTCTTAAATGAAAATATTTATATAATTTTAATTAATAATTATAGTTTTTAATCTAACGATAAGTATTCGATTTAATCGGAAAAGTCTTCTTGAATAGATATTTTTTTTATGGCCGTGATGTGAGTGAATTGTTGTCGTGTCAAGAGTGGAGGAATTCTTTTCTCCACTTCCTCGTGTGGGAATGTTGTATGATTATGAAATTTGTTGACGTGGGTGTTATTGGTGTCAATTTTCAATGTCTGTCTCAGATAACATAAAGGGTTTTTCGAAAGATGATGTGGTACCACAAATGGGGAATATTATTGTCGATGTTTCAACCGAATGAATATGAAGCTAGGCTCACTAGGTTCCTTCTCACAACACAACCATTGACTGGACTAAAACCACAGCATTTGTTTTTCTTCCTTTTTCTCCTCAATTCCCCCACGCCAACTCTAGTCATATCATTCTAAAAAATATCAAATTCCCCAAAACAAAAATACCATATTTTCACTTAATTCAGTTTTTTCCTTTAAGAATTTATGATTTTCTTATTATCTATTTGTCAATGGTACAAAATTATATTCGTGGTTAAAAATACTCATTCGAAAGACACAAATTTAAATTTAACTTTCACACCAAGTAAAAATGAAATTTGATAATTAATATATTGATGACTAATGTTAGATATCAATTTATAATCAAATTTATAAATTAACTATAATTTCTTATTTATAATAGATAATGTATTTGGCATCAATAATTTTTTAGTTTATAGATTGATATTTAAAGTTTTTTTTTTGTTTTTAAAATGATTTTTTATTTAATAATTTTTTTATAAAGTAAAAGCAAACCTTTCTCTACTAGCGTAACTTTTTGTTCCCACTTTTAAGCAAATGTATATTCTCTAAATTATTCACGCACACGTATACACTTTTCTAAATTTATATTCGTAAACAATACATCATATTAATTCATCAACAAAAGATAACTTGAGCACTCCAATAACAAATATAAGTTTATATAAGAAACTCTACATTAAGTTCCATTTGTAGATGTTCAAGTTTTAATGCATTTCAATATGGCATCATCTATAACATGTAGGATTTGTTTAAATTATTTATCGTAACTAACATCATTTGTCAAAGTGAGTCAAAAAAAAAAAAAAAAAAGTCTCTTTTGTAAGTCACGTGATACATTGTTAGTTTTATGTTACAGTGATTTCAGAAAAAAATGTATACTCATGAAATTAAAAGAAAAGGAGGCATACTACATATGAGCGTTTTGAATTATTAACGTTACAAATAATAAAAAGTTTAAAATATAAACAAAATTCCGTTGTCGTCCAGCGGTTAGGATATCTGGCTTTCACCCAGGAGACCCGGGTTCGATTCCCGGCAACGGAAATTTTTAAGTTTTTTCTTTTTTTTTTTCTCTTTTTTTTCTTTATTTTTTTCTTTATTTCTTTCTTTATTTTTTTCTTTCTTTTTTTTCTTTTTTTTTTTTTCTTTTTTTTCTTTCTCTTTTTCTTTTTTTTTCTTTCTTTTAATTTGTTTTGTTTCTTTCTTCTTAATGTTTTTTTTTTATTTTGATTTTCTTTATTTTCTTTCTTCTTAATGTTTTTTTTCTTTTTTCTTTATTTTGATTTTCTTTCTTCTTCAAATTGCGCTTCACTTCACACTTGGTTTTAAAGAGCTATGTGATCTAACCTTATATTCAAATATGTGAACTGATTCTATTTATATTAGTTGTATTTATTTAAAATTTTGAGAAACAAATTGTGAAATGTATTAAAAGTTTTGACTGCATAAATTATTTGTTTTCATAAATTTAAGGATATAATATTTCAAAAGTTTGGTGATAGTGTCACGCTGAAAAAAAACACAACTTTGGTACTTGGTGGTTTTTAGTGGGAAGAGACGTTAAAAACTCATCACCAATTATTCATGAACACAGCATGACAATGTTTTCCGTGGAATAACATGCTTCTAGAGGGGTACTAATTTAAGAAACCTTTTCGAAAACTAATCGTTCAAAGTATGATGAGATATATTCCAAAAACAATGAATGAAATATTTGCGTAATGGGACAAACACAAATGGGGTTAAGGTTGCACAAGAAAAGGAAGTACTAAGATATAAAAGGAGAGATAAGTGAAAGAGGGTGCAAAAACTAAGAGAAACATGGGAAAAAAGTATAAAAATTGGGAGAATGTGTATAAAGGGTGATAAAAAAAGGCACTCATTAACGAAGTAATTTAGAAATGTAGCAAAAAATTCAAAAAAGAAATGTAAAAATAAAAAAGACATTGGGCTGGATAGCTATTGCATTCACCTATTGGGCCCTGATGGTCCCGTGTTTCGATGAATTAATTATGTATTGGTCTAATTAGCGTGTAAGAAGAGATTAATTTTTAATCTATTTTTGATAATTTTAATCAAGGATAAAGTATGGGGTACAACATTTTCTTACAACAAATTATTGGATAATTTTAGGCTTCAAGTAGATCTGTAAAACACCCAATCGAATTACTTGCGCACTGAGAGAGATTCAGCATGAATCTTCTGAAGACGATGATGTTTTCTTAAAGAAAACAGAAAGTATCATGGTGAATGAAATGGCCTAAAGAGAGAAGAATGAATATCTTAAATCTTTTCCCTATTACGTAATTCGTTATAAAAAATCGCATATAGAAGAGAATCGATTCCCCAATAAAGTAAAAGGAAGGAAGACATGGTGATTTGAATTCATATATATATGAGACAACAAAGCCAATTTGTTTGAGCTTGGTTTATATCAGATTCAGAAGCCTTGCACCAACAAAACATCATAGGAAGAACAGCAACAAAAATTTAGAGTATCACATACCAGCTACATGGAAAGAAGAAAACCATATCAACATCTCTTCGGTGAAGATTTCAGCACGATGAGACTTGTCCTCTGCTACCAACGAGAAACGGCAGAGTGGGCATGTTTTATGGTGACCCTTAAGCCATCTATTTACACAAATCTTATGGAATTTGTGAGAGCAAGGAAGAACACGGATTTCATCTCTGGCCTTTAACCTTGACAAGCACACACAACACCAACAATCTTCGTTGAAATTGGTGATGTAAGAAGGTAAAGGGGCATCCTTGTTCCTTTGTCCCTCGGCTAGGCCAATTAGGTTGGAGACAAGTGAGACCAAGCTTTTCAGAGTCATCTCATTTACTGCTGCCAAACCATGTCAACAAGAACACCCTTTAGAAGAAAAAGAGTTGCAACTAATGGTCACATTTATTGTTTCTTATACGTTTGAAGGTTGGTCTTAGGGTAAGAGTTCAAATGGAAGGTGGAAAAGATCGTGGATTCAACTTTGATGCTAATTTTTGAAAATATAAAATTGGTTGGAAGAGTTTAAAATAAAGAGTGAAAAAGATTATGGACTAACAAAAACTAATTTACTGATAAACAAATAATAGTAATTCCTTAAATGTTTTGCTTGGTTTGAAAGGGTGGTTAGATGAGGTTTGTGTGACAGTTTCTATTGTCCAAACACAAAAGCGGTTACACCAACATCAGAGTGTTACACTTGACCTAGTACCTCATTCCTTTGAGGTAGAATAATACTATAAACTATCGGATTCCTAACTCCAGTGTAATACCTTGTGTCTTCCACTATGTGCTTGATTATGCTTTTTCAACATATTTTTTCTACTACTTGTTGATTCTTACGTTATTTATTGTTTTTTTGTTTTCGTTTTTTGTTGCTCTTTTCATACATTTGGAATGGCGTTCAGGGAAGGCATCATTGGCTTGCATGGTTAATTGAGATAGAGAGGTATTTTGAGACTCATAGGTCGTAGGGCACTCATGTTGAATATTTTCACCAAATCTTATACTTATCTTAGTCAATGAAAACTCATACTCTACTGTTCCCACCCCACGTTTTGCATCAACATGCACAGACATTGCAAATGTAAGGATACTACACTATGTTGTACATGCTTTCAAAGGAATCAATGAGAGTAGAAATAAAAACTTTTGATGCTTATTGATACCTTGAAGTATCTTTTTAAAGGGTTTTTTTTTTTTTTAAATAGATTAATAAATATTTGATGTATGATTGAAAAACTAATATAGTAAAAATTGAGATTTTTTCTATTTCTTAAAAATTAATTAACTCTTTTTAACAACATTTTAAAATACTTTTTTTGCTAAGAGAAAAAGTAAAAACCTTTTTTCAAGTTTGTATAAAAAATATTTTTATATGATCAAAATAAAGTGAAAATTCCTTTTTTCAAAATATTTTTATATATTTCTTTAAACTATTCCTTTTGATTCATCAAAATAAGAAAAGCGAAAATTCCTTTTTTTTTTCTACTCTATTCCTTTTTATTTCTATTGGGTCCTTTTCTTCTCTTCCTTTTGTTAAGTCAAAATCTAAACAGTATTAATCCTTTTTATCTAACTGGTGTGTTTTAAATTATCGGGTGAGTACAGACTAACTCGGGACATTAAGATTAAACTAGATTCGTAAATATTGTCAATTAGGAAAAGTAAGGAATTATTGTTGAATTGGCTGGAGAAATTTCAACATCATGTACGTGTTGATAGCTTTTGAAGTTTAAGCTGTTTCAGTGATGCAGAAGCCTTTTTAAGGCAAAATGCATTGGTAACTTCTATAATGTTTAGTACATATATGTAGCTTTTTATTTAAAACAACAAAACTCTTGAATTTTTAGTCAAAAACATGCTTGCAAAATGCACTATGAAGGATCTGTCTCCATCAAAATAAAGTAGAGTTTAGAAGCAACCACTGCAAACATTTACTTAAAGTCATATTGCAAAGAAACAAATATTTGAACAGACACGTCACAAAGTGTGTCTTTCTTTGATCTGATGTAAGAAGCAAAATCCTGAGAGTCCTGTGATTTACACTCACTTTTTTCTCTTATCTCTTTTAGATATGACAATGAATAATAACATTTATTGATATCGGTAAAAACTAAAATCTCATGATGGATAGCGAACGTAAAAACATGATAGTTACACTACTATATATAGGTGTCACTGCAAACTTTTATCTTTATTTCTTGCTCTTCTTGTACCTACACAAAATGTGAATTACTGAGTTATAACCAAACCAACATAGCAAAGATTTATAGACTGCCACATTAGAGGTGCATCACCAAAGACCCATTAGACTTAGATGTTTCTAACTTTGTTATTGCAAAAGATTATTACCATGTACTATATATTACAAAGCAAAAGATTATTGAAAGTACTCTCGATTTCCTACACCATAGACCAGGTTCATCTTTATGTAAAGCTATTGATTATAGATCTCCAAAGCCTTATATCACTTTAACAGAGGTCACTTCTAACTGAACCAGAAAAAAATTATAACTTCTGTTTCTTAACCAAGTTGTGTATTACTACTAATTTTCACAAGAGTATAATAATAAACCTCGAATTATCCAGTTAGAAAACTCAGGGAGATACAAATCAGCCATTATACAAACAATGAAAGGGAAGGGGAAAGTGAGATTAATTTTTTCAAATTCTTTTCATTGAAGAAAAATATGAATAACACGAATCTTCCCTCCAAGTGAAAACAGTGTAACTTCTTTCTCTCACACAACGTTACACTGTGTCACAGAAAGTTGATCATCTTAGAAAGAACAACAGCAACCAACCCTAAGGAATTGAAATCCAAACATAAAAAAAAAAAAAAAAAAAAAAATCTTACAACTTAATCTCAGGCACTTCTTCCATGACTCTCTTCATTTAGAGCTGATAAATTGGTGTCGCTGTCATGTTTTGACGCATCTTCTTCCTCAAGTATCTTCCCATCAGTTGGAACCAAGCACGGTACCCCATTTTTTATCTATCAAGTATAAAGAAAAAAGAAACATAACTACATGAGTCAACAACACTCATCGTTACACTATTGGAGAGAGGGGTAATTTTCCCCTGTAATAAACATTTTCAATACAAACATTTTATAATTCTTCAAGATTCTTGAATTTACAGATAGAACAAACTACAGATTCATAAATGCTGGAAAATGGGGCTTATGCGGTAACCCTTGCGGAGGCAATTAGGATTTCGGAAACAAAACAACATTGTCAGCTGATAAGGATCCTTAAAATTCCCAAAAGGATAAAAAAGGAACAGAAAGTGAAATTGAAATGAAAGAGAAGAGAGGAATTAGAACCGACGGGAAACGCAACGCCAATAGCATCACTGATTAAGGAATTTGATTCCTCACAATACCTGCAAAACCAAAGAAAGATTATTAATAAAAAAATGGTGAAAAATATGAACAGTTATGGAGAAATTGAGAGAGGAAACCTCAGAGGTTGCTTAGAGAGAGGGCAAACGAGGATATCGGTTAGGGTTTTGGCTGCTTTTTGCAGAACCTCTTTACTTCCTCTCACCATTTTCTTTCAACTTCACTCACTCTTTCAAGTTACATTGCTAGGTACACCTATCAAAGTAATTTTCTTAAATTGCAAAATGGCCCTCTAATGAATTTTCGTTATTGTAGGTCTCAGGCTCCATCACGTTTACAGGAAATTACTTTTTGTTTTTCGGACGTAATGCTTAGAACTAACTTTCCTGAAAAATAGCAAAATTAATTTTTTTTTTCTCATTTTTTTGGATAAGTTATGTGGATAAATATTATTTTAAAATATATAATTTTATTTTTATTTATATTATTAATATTTAAAATAAGTAAGTAATGTTTAATTTTTAGTAATTTTCACATATATATATATATATATTAAAAAATTAATATAAGTATGTTAAATTCGTAAAATAAAAATGAAAGATTTATCATGTTTTTAAAATAAAAATTAAGTAAATTTTAAATAGTTAAAACTTAAGAAGTCAAAATTGCATAAAACAAAATATAATAACCAAGATTATGGGTAATTAAAATTAAGAGCTAAAATTACAAAATTAACAAATTTCATTTAATCCATTTATTTTTTATTTTTTTGGGATAGACACTCAATGCTCCTATAAAATTGGTTTTAAAATTTTTAAAAACTTACAATTTGATAAATGTTAATTTCTTAATTATTTAAAGAATCTTTGTTTTGATCCCTAATAAAATAATATTATTTGATCTCCAACATTATTGTCTTCATCTTAATAGAGTATTTTAACCTTGTCCTTAGTATGTTAAACACAATATTGATAATGATATTTTTAATTCGACTTAGATAAACTATATCTTGATTGTGATATTTTTAATGGTTAAAATAATTTAAACTTTATCTTACTTAAAATTTAACTCAATATTTCAAAATATTTTCGACTGACCTCCTCTTAGAATTCTTCATTTCAACCTTAAACATAATATGTTTACCATCGCCTCAAATATATCATTTTCGACTAAATCTTAATCAAATATCTTCAGCTTATTTTTTTATCTATTCCATCTCAACATAGAAGTAACAATTTTACAATTAAAATTAAGTATAGCGTTTTTATAAAAATAGTTTCAACTTTAACTTGACAAAAAAAAAATAACTAGTAATTTTTCTATAAATAATAATATTAATTTAAAAAGCATTAAATTTTACCAAAATTATGTTTGGAACCCCTTACATAAGGGAGAAAGAAAGAATGCAAGTTTTTAATTTTTGAGAAAGTGTGACTGATAGGTCCGATTTTTTCAAATAAATAATCAGATTTGTGACATGAAGTACGTAATATTTTTTTAGTCCACACTCCCATATTTGGAAAGCGAAAGTTTTCGAATTAATAATTTTATGATTATTTTTGAAAAATATCACATAGTTATTTGATAATTCTTTTTAATTTACTCACATATAATTAATGATTGACCATGTGAAAAAGAATAAAGAACAGAATCTCTTATATCTCATTTTTTATATTTTCACAGTCTTTAAAATTTTTCAATACATATAATATTTAATACTATAATTATATCCTTTCTAATATTTTGTATCGTAATATAACTTATAAAATTTTATAAGTCTGTGTTGCAATCAAATCCCCATTAAATTCTCAACATCAGGATGTGAATTCAAAGGAAGATTTATTGTAGATATTTGATTTTAAGTATATAAAAGTAATGTTTTTCAGGAAAGAAATTTTGTAAACCAGCCCATTGAGAAAACGTGCTACACATTCTTCTTTTAACCAAGTGCACTTTCATAAACACTTAGATTTGACCTAATTTTAAAGAGTACTCAGTGATATGCTTTTGAATCATTAATTGTTTTTAATGATATATGAAATTAACTAAATATTAGTTTTTTTTTTTTTTTAATTATTACAAAATATATATTAAGAATACAAATAATTTATACAATTATTAAATATTTGTTTACACAAATTTATTCATGTCTTATTTTAAAAGAAAAAAAAAGAAATTATTGTTTTCATAACTTCAAATTAACTAATATATAAGTTCATATTTAAAAACTCTTTCATGTATTTTTTTTTTCTAAATTTTCTTCGTACTTTTCAATTTTACTTTTGGTTGATGGTATATAAAGAAAAAATGGGCAATGAAAAATACTAAAAATACATTTTATGCATCATTAATTATAAATATTACGAGTCACAATTTATAATTTTTTACACTAGTTATTTAAAGTTTGTTTGACGAAAGTATTTTAAAAGTTACAAATGTGTAATTTGTTAACCGTTATAACAAGTTTAATTTAACAAGAAAGCAACATAACCTGAAACAGTGTATTATAGGCATGCTTTGATGAAACGCACCGTTTAGTGTTTGCATCGTGAACACAACACAAGGTACCGTCTGTGGTCTCTCCACAGAAGAGGACGAGCTGAGAAGAGAGGCATGTTCGCCGTTAATGGCGATTAAGCTTTCTCATCGGAAAAAAACTGTGAAACCCAACCGCCAAATGAATGGCCAGAGTCTCCACGCGCCAACGGTTCCCATTCCGAATCACCTTTCTTACGCGCCCCATCACCACCACTCGCACGTCATATTCTTCGCTCACTGAAGCGAAAAAGCCAGGATTTACGCTCTTCTCACAATTCGAAACGCTTCTTCGAAACTCGTGCCAAAGTGCTCGCCACCTCCTTCAAATTCAAGCCTTCCTCGTCACTTCAAGCCTCTTCCGCAACCCCTTCTTGGCACGTACCGTTTTGAGCCGAGCCTCCCGTTTATGCGACGTCGCTTACACCCTTTTGATCTTTCGCCATATTAACTCCTCCGACACCTTCTGCGTCAACACCGTGATCAACGCCTATTGTGATAGCGATGCACCTCATCAAACTGTTATCTTTTACTTTCGCGCTTTGATGGGTGGGTTCTTTCCGAATAGCTACACCTTTGTTCCACTCATTGGCTCGTGTGCGAAGATGGGTTGCATTGATTATGGGAAAGAGTGCCATGCGCAGGCCACCAAGAATGGTGTAGACTCTGTGTTGCCTGTCCAGAACTCTTTGATTCACATGTATGCTTGTTGTGGGAGTGTTCAGCTTGCTAGGGTGGTTTTTGATGGCATTTTGACAAGGGATTTGGTCTCGTGGAACTCGATCATCGACGGGCATATGATGGCTGGGGAGCTGAATGCTGCACACCGACTGTTTGATGAAATGCCTGAGAGGAATTTGGTTACTTGGAACGTAATGATTAGTGGGTATTTGAAGGGTAGGAACCCTGGATATGCGATGAAGCTGTTTCGCACAATGGGTGGGTTGGGAATGAGGGGTAATGCCAGGACTATGGTCTGTCTGGCTACAGCGTGTGGTCGGTCTGGTAGACTCAAGGAAGGGAGATCGGTTCATGGGAGCATTGTTAGGATGTTCGTGAGGTCAAGTTTGATTATAGATACGGCTTTGATTGATATGTACTCTAAGTGCAGGAGGGTGGAGGCTGCGCGGAGAGTGTTTGAGAGGATGACAGAAAGGAATTTGATTTCATGGAATGCAATGATCTTAGGGAACTGCATTCAGGGGAATCCTGAAGATGGACTAAGCCTGTTTGGCGTAATGGTTGCGATAGATGGAAATGAGAGAGAAGAGAGTTTGAGGTTGCTCCCTGATGAAGTAACCTTCATTGGCATTCTTTGTGCCTGTGCTCGGTCGGAGCTTTTGGCTGAGGGCAGGTCTTACTTCAAACAGATGACTGAGGTGTTTGGTCTGAAGCCAAATTATGCTCATTTTTGGTGCATGGCAAACCTTCTTGCGAATGTGGGGCTTATTGATGAGGCAGAAGGGTTTCTGCAAAGCATGGCAAAATTTGATGGGCATATGTCATGTGAGTCATTGTTATGGGCAAGTTTGCTTGGTTTGTGTCGTTTCAAGAGGGATGTGTACTTGGGGGAACGAATTGCTAAGCTTCTTCTTAACTTGGATCCTAAGAACCTGGTCTGTTACCAGTTTCTACTGATCATTTATGCCGTGTCTGGTCAATGGGAGAATGTTTCTGGAGTGCAAAAGCTGATTAAGGAAAGAAGGTTAGGGATAATACCTGGAAGCAGTCTTTTGGACTTGAAAAATATAGTTCACAATTTCAAAGTATCAAATAAAGACCGAGAGGGAATTGAAGAAGTAAATTCGATGATGGATGAACTAGCTCATAGATTCAGGTTGCCAAGTGCGGATTTAAGTCGGTCATAAGTAGGCCACAAAGAAAACACTAGCTAGATTATCAGAGAAACCCTTCAACAAGTAGTGTAAGAATTTCAATTCACATTCTTTTATATTATAAGCTGTCAGGAATTTTGTTGATCCAGAGATCTACTCACTCAACAATCACGTAGGATCCCAGTTTTATACGGATACCAGTGTGTTCCTTGGGGCATGCATATTCACACAAGTCCCAATTTTGTATTGAGATTTTGGATTTATGATTAAGCTTATAATCTTACATCGCTTGTGCTGAACATACATTATGGTATTCAAAATGATTCCCCAAGGAATGTGACAAACATGTATTTATTTAAGCTTTTAAAATTTACGAAAAAACTAGTTGGGTTATGTTTAACAATTACATTCGTATTACGCTTTTAAAACCCGGGCCTCATTTATTAAAAAAATGTGCATTTTAAAATAGTAAGGAACATAGTTTGTATACCTCATCCCAAAAAAAAAGTTATATATTAAAGGAAAGATTTTCGAATATATGAACACATCGAAGATACCATGACGCTAAACTACTATTATCGGCAAATACTAACCAGTGTCACTAACTTAAGAAAATTCAGTTATTTCTTTTCATAATAAAATACATAAAAATAAACTTTCGTCCGTAATTACATTGGTTCTCTAGATTCATTGTCTATAGTTAAAAACTGAAATCACGTTTTTGATTTGATTAAAATTTTCTGATCAAAATTCCAAATTCTCTTGATAAAACATCCCAACAGTACAGTTTATCAGAATATTTAATTTCTTCCACCGTAAACCCCTCCTCTAAAATCACTATAAACGCAGAAATTTGATCGATGAACCAAGAGAAACGATTTGCTTAATGGGTAAGTAAAATACATACATCAATTCTTCCACAGCGGTGCCTAGGTAAATTCATCACCGGTATGCTCTAGTTTTTAAAAGTAGTGATCAAGAACTATAACTCGTACATGAGTGTTTGATATTCTGAATGACTTTTGTTGCCTTTTGGACTAAGGAATAGCAGTATGAGAAACTGCTTGGTAAATGGTGTCTCCAAATCTTTGCTCAACTGCAACATCTTTACATATTAATAACCAATATAGTGTGGTCTTAGCACTGTGGCACCATTTTAGGTGCTTACACTTATTATCATGTAACATACGGGATGATGATAATTTAGGAGCAAAAGGCAGGACATTATTGAACTCAATAACCCTCGTTTCAGAATAATCGCTTCCACTCATCACAACTATTACTTACAATTCAAGCGCTCTTAACGTTCATGAAGGAAGATAATTCTGACTCGAGAACGCAGTCAACATAATTAGTCTGAAATAGAAAACAAACAAGTATATAGCATAGGTAAATCTACAAGGAAGATCTTTGAAAAACAGACAAGCATAGCATAAAACCACATGGCAGATCTTTGATTCAGATTTTTTGAGCTTAACAAAATCATTCAAATGCCCATTGATTTTCCCGACGAACTTCCTCTTCTTCCTCAGGGGTGAAGTCATTCTTAATGTTAAAGGTCTTGCGAATTTCCTCTGGAGTCTTCCCCTTGATCATGTCTGCTACAGTCTGGCATGTAAGATCCAGCAGGCTCTTGATGTTCAGGTAGTTCGCAGCCTAAAAGCAAAATTGTCTCATTAATACGCAAAAGTGTAGACTTAGCCTACTAAATAAACAGAATATACATTGGGACGAGATTCTTCATAACCTACTATGACATTAAAATAAAAAGAAGTTCATTTCAAATTTTCTTCCCTTGTAGGAGTCCTATATTAGTTTTCCATTTCACAAATTATCCAAACATGAAAAAAAACGAAAAGTAGTAGGAATTCCAAGACTTCAACTAGTAAAGAAATAGAGTAGATAAGGCAATCCTTCGCTCAAGTGATCCATCCATACATGGAAGGAGAATAAGGAAATGTAATAGCAATTCTAAGTTACCAAGTTATTGTTTTCACTCTTAATAGAGATGAGAGGATAGGCACATTACATAAAAAATGGGAAATTTCAGATAAAGAATTAAGTGCGAGCCAAATGAATCAAGAGATTCGTGTTTGGTTGGGGAAGGTATCATACGCATCTTGAAATGAATGGAAAGAGATACTACTTTCATGAAATGAATATTTGAAACTCAGAAGAATTAGGAGTAGAGATCGTTGAACAACTTGAAAAAGCACAGGCGTAATTAAGGAAAGTTGATTCAAAAGCAGGTCGTTTTCTGTGAATGGCATTGCAATTTGCAAACTATTAAAAGGTATAGATTTTATTTCTCTAAAGTGATCTTCATTTTAGAAATAAATGCAGGAGACCTCAGCCATTGGTGAAGAATTTACAGACGAATATGAGATGCACAAGAAACTACAGCATTGAATGAATCACAATAAAAATTCCCAAAATTTAATGGGAACACAACAATCTTAAGGAAACAGTTCACCTCTACGAGTTCAGACTCTAATTACAAACGCGCAAATTGGGTTACCTAATAATGTTTTAGAGAAATTAATTTTTTCCAGGTAGCAGCACATACCAGTCCGCTCAGAAAAGATAAATAAACTCGTAGAAATTCCATAAACATGACTCTTAAATGTGACTCCCAGAATGTAAGAGTTTTCCTATTATAGATAATAATATTAAAACTCTATTAATGAAACACACGCATAACATAATTCATTTAGTACAACAATAATTCAATAGTTCAAATTCACGATAAATAAAAGTGCCAAACCACAATAAGTATGATAGTACATTATTGGTAAATAAGATTAAACACACAAATGATCAAATCATATATAATTTCATAAGCACATAATTTCTTAAAGAGAAAATGCTTCAAAAAAAATTAAGTTCTTTAAATATTTTGGGTACTAATAAAAACACCGTCATCATAGAGTCGATGAAGGGAACAAATAACATTAATTTCAAACTCGTACTCACATCTTGAAGCGAGGGTTTAAGCAAGTTCACAAAAGTTTACCCAAGTTGTCAGAAAATGGTTTGATAGAGAGTTAACTCAGTTTTCTCTACCCAGTATAGTAAACTCGCAAGAGTTCAAGAGACAATTACAGAATTAGACAACCTTACACCCTTAGATATAATAAATAAACCGTTCATTTTCATGTGAGCCAATACAAGCACAACAAAACAGCAACCCCTAACACTGCATCAAACTCAACCAACCACAAAAATCATCTAAAATCTCAGACACGGTCAATAGAAAACATCAGGTCACATAATTCGCACGATAGCAAGTTTGCAGCTACACACAACTCGAAGAACCTACCAGCATCACCACGGATCACAGCAAGTAATGACAACCACACGCAAAAACGAAAAAAAAAAAAAAACAGATTCCCAAACATTAAACACCAGCTCCATAAATTACAGAGCACCATAGCGCATAAACGAGAAGAATAAATCATCAACTAGATACCTAAGTACTATCCTAGTTCCTAAAT
>Ga0214545_1000229_pt1 | contig 77101 bp, 30 predicted proteins | sample CNSS4metaG_FD_160064 | JGI IMG/M metagenome (GOLD analysis project Ga0214545, IMG submission 160064) | Root nodule microbial communities from cowpea collected in UCLA plant growth center, Los Angeles, California, USA - CNSS4 | ecosystem: Host-associated > Plants > Roots > Nodule | place: USA...
TCCATTTCATCCAATAAAAACATACTATGCACGCATATAAACATAAAATCGACCAAAAACAGCCAAGAGTAACTTAGGACCGATGAGTCTAGCTTCCCTTACCTCTATATTGAGCACCAAAAGCAAATCGATCTGAACTAAGAGGTACTACAACTCCAAGAACTCGAATAGTGAACTGTGAAAACCAGGACAATACGAGGTAATTACTTGGAACCCTACCCAACCAACACACTCAAACAACGAAAAGATGAGGGAATAGACCAAAGGACTCTGAAGTTCAACTTACCAGAAGGCACTAGATGGGTTTCGTTAGCTCAAAAGTGGATGAAGATCGTGCCCTAGCAGAGCTCCTAGCAGAAGACAAGAGAGGAGAGGAAACTGTTTTCTGAAAAAGGAGACAAGAGCATACTGAATGAACTGAAAGGGGTATGGGGGGTCCTACAGTTGGGCTGGCCTTGGGCCTACGAAAAGGCCAGGCCCAAAGAATTATAACTGTAAAAAGGGGTTTACACCATATGGTACCAAATTCCGATTTCGATTTTTCTTACAAAGATCTAAACATTTTTAGTTAACAAAAACAATAAATTTATAAAATATTTTCTACTAGTTTCATTAAACATCATTAAATTCATGAAAGTTTGAATATTTTCAAATTAGTGTTTGTAATATGAAAAGTCAAAGAATGTAAAGAAAAAAACATTTAAAACTGAAATATGTAAACTAATAAGAGTAGTGGTGATTTTAAAATATGATATTCGATTATTTTGTTGTTTAAAAAGTCAGATTAGAAATGAACAATTTATTAATCGAGTTTTATTTGATAAAGTTATGATTTTTATGAAATTCTTAGATTTTTTTTTTATGTTTTTTCTGACTTGATCTTTTTTCTATTTTGAATATCATAGACCCTAAGAGAAATTTTTGTTAACAACTCTTCACATCCAACAGAGTTTAAAATAGAGCAAATTTACTTTTTGTTCTATATTGAGTCAATTTTACATTTTGAGTTGCATGTAATCCTTTGGTCCATGTATTTGACTAAAAAATTAGGTAAAAAAGGATCTCTATTTGTTTGTGGCCGTGGAGGTATGTTCAAATATTTTATTTGAGTTTTGTTTGTGTAGATAGAGCAACATGTGAGAGTTAGAGTTGTCATGAGTAACAATTGAGTCAAGAGTTTTCTAAAAGGGAAGCTAGTAGTATTTTGATGCATAACTGTATTTTGATTATATGAGTTGGCATGTTAAGTGTTGAAGAATTTGTATGATTGAATTGTTTGTGATATAGGATGAATTAGCTTGAGATATATGATGAGCATGTGAAACTTTAATTTTTGAACTACATAGGATGTATCGTTTTGGTCAATTTTGTTTATCCAAGGCACTTTAAACTGTCATGTATACTATTTTGAATTAAGAAATATGTAAGAGTGATTAAATGAATCAAATGGTTGATATGATATATTTGTTGAGCTTATGGTTTATGCAAACTCGTTAAGCAACCAAGTCACTTGTTGAGTGGAATCAAAATTTCCAAAACTAGTGAGCTTAGATGGCTTCACTTGTTAGGTGAGATAGGACTCGTTAGGCGAGTTTGCTAAAACCAATTCCCAACGATTTTAGTCGTTGGTCAAGTGAACACCTCGTTGGACCAAAATGATTTTTGAAAATTCTAGTAAGCCAGGGATGACTTGGTCGTTGGGTGAGCCTAAGCCTCACTAGAAAAATTTATGGAATATATTTTCAATACTTGATTTGATTGACGAATCTACCTTTCATTGGACAAATATTTAAAATACAAACCAATGGGTGGATGAGTGTGAGTCGTTGGACAAATCAAGGTCTAATTGGGCGAGCATACTTCAAAGTCTTGTTGAGCGAGAAAATAATTCGTTGAGCGAGTTTGAGTTTGAATGAAGAACAAACTCAAAGTCGTTGGGCGAATTATGTGATGGTTGGGCAAAAATAAGAGTTTTTTAGAAACAAAATGAGATTTAATTGTGGTTTAGAAAACCCAAGGTCATTTATGCTAAATATATTAGGTTTATAATTATACTACTTGTGTGTGAATGATATGTATGAATATGATCATTTTAAGGGGATTTGTCATAGCATAATGTTAATGTATGTATTTGAGTACGGATTCCAATGTGAGATCATCCTAACTTTACTAAACACTCAAACTCTTTAAGTGGTAAGAATTGAAGAAGGTTCCTTAGTCTTGGGAGATAGTACATGATGCATTGTGTCCTACAAATAATATAAGAATTTACCCTATCATATGGAAAGAACTTTGCCCAAAGGTGTAATTGCTCTACAAAGCTGCAAAGGTTATAACAAGTTTAGAACTTCATAAGAATCCTGCTCAATTGCATACATAGATTTTTTTGTGTGTTTATATATATACACTAAAATAAAGTCGTCAAACATAAGCACGACTTCAATTCTACAAAAATCACACTAAATTGGTCACCCCCTACACTACTTCAACGTTTCTAAATTTTGAAAGAAGTCACCTCATGCCCCCCATGACTTTAGCTTTATCACATTTGTGCTGAAGTTATATACTACTTGCATGACTTTGATTAAGTGTAATTAATGCAAATTAAAGTCGTTGTTGACCCTCATGACTTCCACATTAACACATAAGTCATTTTGTGGTTGCACAACTTCACTTCCATAGGTCAAAAGTCATCCAATGTGGTGATGACTTCTTCACAACGAAGTTGTGCCACGTAGGCACGACTTGTCCCGGCATGTAATTTTTTTAAATGCGAACCCTGATCCGTAATTTTGAAAGTTAATTGACCCAGATCGGTAAAAAGTATGTTTTTGCTTTACTTGTTCTAAATAAGAAAAAACACTTAAGTAAGCTAACAAAAATATGAGTTTCAATCCTTGGACCTCCCACATATTAGAAAACAACCTATTAACCATGCTAAAGTCACCAGCATGATCAAACCCAAAATTCATAACATTTCATGCAACAAGATCTTTCATCAACAAGTCAAGAAAAACGCGACATGTATCCTCAAGATTATTTCTACAGTTAAAGTACATATGAACAATAGTTCTTTCGTGTGGCCCTCATCTTCGAGTACCCCATGCACGAAATAAAGAAGTGAAGCCAACCCTAGTCTCGTCCCAGTTTGCATGGAGATTTTCAACAACATCATGCACTCTCGAAATGGTTAATCTGAAATGCAACATTGGATCCGAGAATGACTTCTGATTTGTTTAATGCGAAACTTAGTTATGATTTTTGGATCGACCAATCCAAAATACATTCTCGGGAATTGGATAATCTAGAAATGATACGTGAGTTCTAAATTGTGCAATCTGTAATGCATTTCCAAATTTGAAAATGTAGTTCGGGTTGTATAATCTGGAAAGCACACTCATTTGAAAACATTATTTTGATGGTTTTGTGAAGATGAAATTGGTGATGAACGAGAAATATGATGAGAGTGACAGAAGAATAAAAGTGCAACGACCCTAAAATGAGGATGATATGCATAAGGGTGCAAGAAAAAAAGATAATTATAAAAAGAAATGGCCAAAAATAAATCAAATCAATTGAACAATTGGGTCTGATTTGAACAATCAGGCCAATATACTAAATCCTAACAATAATAACAAAATATATTTTAAATTTTTTATAACTAAAAATAAAATTTAAAAGAATAAATAAAAAAATTTTAAACTTTTTTTTAAATATAGGTTGGACTACCCAGTCATTTAATGATAAGTTAAAGAATTAAATGGAATAAGTCACATTAGAGTCAAGGGTTAAAATATGTAATTTGATTCCCATTTTCTTTAATTGGTTGGCAGGGTAATTTTTTTCTTTTATCAATGGAAAAGAATTAAAATATAAGAAGAACCTGGGATATTTCAATCCATATATAAACCAAAAAATTTAAGTCCTGGAAAATCCTATTCTACTATTTATAGTGTCAAAATAAAGACACTAAACCAGAAACTATTATAAAAAAAACCAAAGAAACCAACAGATAAAGGAAAGACAAAACAAAAAACATAGTAAAGATTATTCTAGGTAGTAAAAAATACTTTAAAAGAGATTAACATGTTTGTACAACCATCAAACTTAAAACAGGAATAGATGATCCTCATAAAAAAAAAAGTTTTGAATCCCTTCCTTTGTACCTTTTGAAGCCTTTCTAACTTTAAGTTAGGTCCGAAATTCACTTTTACATCCTATAGTATAATATATCTAAATAAACAATCAATTTTATCCTTACAAGTGTGATACATCATTAATTTAATGTTCTGAAAAAGAAAATGTTTATAGAAGTATAATATTAAAAAATGTGTTCTGATCTATATTAATGTGAATGGCTCTATTTAAAATAAAGTAAAAGTTGATTTTGTTTTCTAATATTATTAAGACTTCTTAGATTACCAATGCTTCATTTTCAATTTAATACTTGAGTTTAACTATTTATTGTTATTTTGACGGTAAATAATTAAATTCAAAGACTAAATAAAAAACAATATGAGATTACAAGTCTTGAATATGTAAAAAAGAAAAAGTATATTTGTTTTCACTTTGGTCAAATTGGCTAGATTTTTATAAGACAGACAATATATCGTTTAGGCATAAATGTTAACTGTAAGCATCAAATTTGACAATAGGGTTAAATAGAAAAACTTTTTTTTTTTCACTTTGAAACACCTTTATTACTTTCCTCCTTTCAGCAATTAGACCAACAACATTTTATACTTTCGCAGATAAAATTGATTATTTACCTAATATAATTTCTAACATATTTTGTAGCAATGTATTTATTAGTTAATAAAAATCATTTAAAAAAGTACAAAATTACATTAAAAAAACATTAAACATTAAGAGCTATTGTGCGACTTCAATTGACCAATTGGTGGTTCTTTTACTTCATTTCATTTTTCTTGTGGTCAATCCTTCATTATTGACCCGTCAAACTTTTGCATCTCTTGCTTTGCTAGTATGAAAAATGAAGATGAATGTCGTAATCAGGAAAATAATAAACAAAAAATTAATCTTTTATGATAATTTTACTTTTAGTGCTCGTTAAGCTAAACTCAAATCCATATGACTATTTATAAAAAAAAAACAAATAAATGTAAGAATTATTTTAATTTAAGCATATTAGTACCACATATTTAGGTGATAATTATTATAAAATAATGAAATAATATTTTTAATTAAAGTCACTTATACAAAAAGCTATTTAATAATCGTTGTTCATAATGTCAATAGTTTTAAAAAGTAATTATTTTTATATTTAGTTTTAGTGATGATTTATTTTCAGACTTGTTATTATAAGTGGTAAATACGAGATTCTTCTACGTTTGATGATGGAGATTTAATGTTACTGGTAGGGATTCGACGTCTAACGATGAGGATCAAACGTTATTTGATGTCTGTTGGAATAGATCCAACGTCCTTCGTTGCTTGTAGTAAGAGATTTCGATGTTAACTTTATATTTTAATTATAAAAATGTCACTAATATTTTTTAAACGGTAACATTAAAGATTTGGTTTACACTAGTATGTAGTATCTACCGAACAACATCTGTATCATTTTGATGAAGAAAACATTTGATGATTTTAAATAAAATTGAGACTTGAATAAAAAGTACTTAAATGTTTATCTTACCAAAATATTAATTAAACCAATAATCAAACGTGTAATATTTTTCTTAAATAAGAATGAACTCCTTTTCTCAAATAAGGATGATTGACAGCTCAAAAACCTTTATTCTCCCTCTTCACGTCTTGTGCATTGGGAATCTAATTACAAAAGGTATAACTACACCACTACTTCAGAAAAAAAAAAAAAAAAAAAAAAAAAAAATGCATTAAAAATGCAGAAACTTTTAAAGCAAAGTGGTAAATTTTGTGTGAGAGAATTATTTACCAGGGTTGGCAATGTGAAAAGAGGATAGAGGTAGGGTTTTTAATTACAGAAAAGATGCTTATTGCCTTGTCACACTAGTGTACTTGGTGATGGCAGATTTAAATTTGGTAAATTTTATTCCCCTCTCATTCACGTGCTCCCATTCCTCTCACCACAAAATTTAATTGTGCAGTGTAGTCATTCTCACATGTTTGTGTCTACCTACTAACATTATGTCTAATATGGATCCAAAGTTTTAAGCCTATGCTCTCTATTGTCCTTCTTCCTGCTCTTCACTTACCATAATTATCCAACACTTTCCACACACAAACTCTTCCCCTTCATTACCTCATCTCATCAATTTTACTTTTCAATTTTTTTTCTTAGCTTACTTATTGTTAGGTTTATAGTATGAGTTCCTTCACATTGGTACTTCACTCTTGAGCTAACTATTCATTATCTCTTTGTCTGTACCGTCGTTCTTCTTAACGGGACTTGTCTGAGCTGGTCACCACACGAACCTGACTGTGATACCACTTGTTAGGTTTATAGAGGGGGTTTCACCGAGGAGAACAAACACCAATAAGACATAAGCTCAACTACATAAGGTATTGACACTACTTTCAACCCAAAATTATGAGTTTATAGGCCTTGATCCTTATATGATGCTCAACTTTCTCATTTTTACTCAATGTGAGACTTAGACTCACACTTGAATTCCCAACACTTATTTCATCAAAATTTTTTTTGATTAAATATATATTTTTCTTAAATTATTATAAAAAATTGTTTCACTCTTTGTTTTTATTGCTGTAATACATGTTAATAAAGTGATCTAATGACATAAAAGAGGAAAAATCACCATAACTGTATGGGATGATGCATGTGGAGTAGGGATAGAACTACTACTAGGTTACATGACCCCTCTCCTCAATAATATAATTTCTTAATATCTATTTTAATATATTACGTATTTCTTACCTCCTAAACATTATAATATTTTATTCATTTATTACCTTTATCAACAAACAATGTCACTACATATTTTTCTACACTGATGTTAGGGATGATAAGAGACAAGAAGATTATACAGGTTTTGATTTTCATTTTTGTTTTAATATTTAATTAATATTTATAAAAAATATTAAAAAAATAAGTCACAAACCTAAAGACTAAAGAAAAAATTAACACAGTTGTTTTTAGGTTAGATAATAAACTAAACATATTTTAATAATTTAAAACATGATGAATAAGATAAGATGGATATGTGGAAGAAAGAAATATCAAATATATTCATATTTATCATCGTATCCAAATTTAAAAATTAAGTATTATTCATATTCATCTATGTGAACATTTTTCATCTAATATTATTAGAACCTAAATATAAATATAAATTTTATCTAAAGTAGAAATAAGAATATTAAGTAATATATATATATATATATATATATATATATATAGACTTAATATTTATAATAAAAATTTGATCAATATTTTATCTAATTTGAACTCAAGTTTCATATTTGTTTAAAAAAAAAACCCATGACATATTAAGAATGTGATATTTGTTTGTCACTCCTCTGTATGATGTGGTCAACATACATGTCAAATAATAAATATAACCTTTAATGTTGAAATTTAGTTTTATTCAATTTTGTTTATAAATTTTTAGAGATTTGTAACAACACTTTTATAGATTAGGTAGATAAAATATAAGTCCAATTCATTTCCCTAAGCCCGCTCATTTAATAAGCATTATTAGTTAGCAAAATAAAAAATGAAAATTGGACAAGGTTTATTTTTGCTTAGGATATTGATATTACTAAAATTAATCAATCATTGGCTAAATTTCATTCTAAGATTCCTCATTGAGTCTTCTGCAACAACCTGTGCTGTTTTTCGTATTCTCAAAAGGATTATGGCAATTATGAAATAAATAACATGTGCAGTTCTTTGTCGTCTAACTACACAAGTTCAGCCATTTATGTATATCCAATTTCCATGTTTACACTTTTACATAATCTCATGTTTATTTGGAACATTCTTCCTTTATTTTTGGTTCTTTAGGGCATCTTTACTTTAAGCCATTTTCTAATAATAATAATAAATGCATTCTTTTTTTAAAAGACTTACATAAAATTTTCATTTTCTATATGGCCAATTACTCACCAAATATAGATATTTTATGGATTCTTCTGTATATATGTAATGTCAAGGAAATTTACCATTTTGGTGTAATTTTTTGAAAAAAAAATTTAAAATAGATCAATTATAATATATATATATATATATATATATATATATATAATTAGGTAAGTCGTATTTGAAAAAACACAATTTCATCTTAAAAAAAGATAAATACAGTTTTAACTTTTTTATGTTTTACAGCACACAGTTATATTTGATATACGTGACTTTATTCATATGATTTTTTGTACATGAAATAAAAAAATAAAAAAAAAATAGTATTGAATAAGTACGATTTCAATGAAAAAAACATAGTATCAAATATAACTTTAATGTATGAAACGAAATCATGTACATTAAATATAATTTTCTAAAGTACTAAAAACAAAAACAAAAGCTATTTTCACAAACATCACTTCTTAAACATGAAGACATATATTTTTCAAATAAAACTTATTTAATTTTGTATTAATCTTTTACACTTTACTCATTCTTATGCAATAATTTCACCATAATGGTAAGCTTTTCTAATTTCAAACGTGATACGTAAAATCTTAGACAATACATACATACATATATATTAAAAAAAGAACTTATTATCTATCCAGAATTAAATACTCCCATGGATGGTAGCATTTGAATTCAAATTCTTGTATTTTGTGGTTACATGGTATGTATATATATATATATTTATATATATATATATATATATATATATATATATATATATATATATATATTACTTACAGCATTTATATTTGGTTTTGGTGTTTCTCTTTCTCTCTTTATGTATATTAAATGAAAGTGTGGATGAATAATATTTTGTTGGATATGTTATGTGGCAGAGATGATTTGGTTAGGTGATGAATATTTCCCAATTTAAAAGTAACAGGACGTTAGCAAAGGAAAACTTAAAACCTAAAAGACCATGTTTTGCTTAGCTAGTTTTGGCACACCTACTTCCATGCCCACTTCTTAATCATCATTTTCTCCTCATTTGTAGCACCATACATAGAGAAAGAGAAGAAGAAGAAGATGATGATGCTGTTGCTTCTGCAACTGCATCATCTGCTTCTGTTTCTGATGATGATGATCATGAATTGCATGGTTGTAGAGGAATCATTCATCACTGAACCTACGAAGTGCCTCACATGAGAGGCTTAGTATATGATGATGGCTATGAGTACCACAACCCTAAACCCACAAAAGCAAAACCTTCTTTTTCACTGTTTGATTCATAAATGCTGATTGAACTGAACCAACATCCCTCTCCTTCCACACCACAATCCATAAATGCCCTCATTTAAAGCCTCAGATTTGTCTCCTCTCACCCTTTTCACGATTCCTGTACCTCCTTAAATTAATATTCCAACTTCCTCAGTGCCATGGTGGTTGAGAATTTAATGCAACTCCTTCAATGCCTTCTCTTTTCTCTTTCTCTTTCTCTTTCTTTTCTTCATAAACAACAACATGTCCACCCTTTATATGCTCTTTACTTCTTCTCCATTCATAGATCACTGTCAGTCCCTTCCTGCTTCTCTTCTACTCATTTAAACCTTTATATCACCACTATCTTATCTTTCATTCTTCTTCTTCTTCTTCTTACTTCTTCTTTCTGCTTACTTTTTCTGCAGATATGCTTCAACAACATCGTGGCAATGAGGGGTAGAGGGGACCGGTTCAACGGGATATTGGTCCGGTTCAATAAGAAAGCAATGCTCAAACCGTTTTCGGGTCCTGTTTTTTCATTGAGCCGTGCCAATATCACGAGCCACTGCTTCTTCTCTTTCCACTCTTCAATTGCATCTTTCATTTCAGAGACATGTAAAATATGCAGGTTCTGTACTCTTCCTTCTTTAACCCTTTTTCTCTTACTTTTGTTTCTTATTCCTAACATGGTTTCTAAGACTTTACCATTTCTGATATTATGCTTCTTTTAACAGTGCTTGAGCAAGTGTTTTAGAGGTTTATCTCATATCCAAACAGTTTATGAAAATTAGAGCTTGTTTATGCAATGATTCTTTTAGGGTGAAACACTTTTGGCACATTGAAATTTATTATTAAATATTGAAATTTGCAGTTCGTGTTTTCTAAACTATAAATATATTTTTACTCTTCACATTCGTTAATGTTTTGTGTTCAAGTTGTTTTTTTTTTCTTACATAATTTAATAAATATTTGATTTATATATGATGTAATTATTCTTATTTATTGCCTCGTGATTTTCTGTAATTTACAATTTCTTCGTGTGTACTCTCGGAATCAATTAATCTTCTATCTTATTAATTTAAGGATATTTAGACTACATTTACCCTTTTTTATTGATTTGTAATTTTCTTTGTCATTTTCAACTACTTCATTTACACCTTTTTGAAACAATATTCTATAATATTTTCTACTAGTACATAACGTCAACTACTTTTTTAACTAAATTCAGCTTCATTACTCAACTATCCAAAAAGTACAACGGTAAAAATTACACAGTTTAATATTAGGTTTTTGAAACAATAATATAAAAATTAAAACACCCAAAGATTTGAAATTGAAAACGGAAATATATATATATATATATATATATATATATATATATATATATATATATATATTAATGTCTTATGACATGTATTTAATTTGCAGACCCTTATTTTCATTATATTATTCTTTGAATAGTTAATTTTACAGATGAAGAAGTAACTTAGGCATGGATGCATATGGAATAATTGTGATGCAGAGTTATGTTGTTGAGGCATTTTGTGAGACCATGCTTCTCTCTATTATCAATTATTCTTCGTTTTTCTTCATGAGCATGGCTAATATATTTACCACAATATAGTTGCATATTTAATTGCATGCACTTGCATATAAAAATGTTACATTTATTAATGACTGTTTATTTCACGTGATCTTTAAAATATGAAGATGAGTGTATATATATACTTTAAATCTATTTTCATATCTGGTAGGAGGTTTATTTTATTCACACTCTCATGTTGTATATAGTACGTTAAATACCTATTTTTATTATGTTTTTATTTATTTATTTAACTTTACTTAAATTACTGAATAGCAATCAAATATGACAGTGAGAATGACATTTCTGGGTATAGTATTTCATGAGATATGATTTCTAAGAAAATAAAATTGTACCGTGAAACAAATTATCTTATAAAAAGTTATTCAAACTAACGAGATAGTCTGAAGAAAACAAATTGTTATTCTTTTTTTTAGTATTTTCAAATCCGTAGAATAAACATTAACTTTGCTTGAATTACTGAAATAAAGTCAGACTTTTTAAAATTAACAAATAAATATAGAAAAAATGACTCAGTGAGAACAGCTGTTAATTAGGTCAAATATTCTGAGATGATTTTAAGAATACAAAATCATAGTGGAAACGAAATGATATATAAAGAATTAGAATAAGAAAAGTGCTTTTCAATCGAAGTGGTTAGTCCACGAAAAAAAAAAGAAATCTAAAACAGGGTACAATTTCAAATTCATGACAATTACTTACTTTTCTTTTAAAAAAGTATTTTTAAGATATAAATATGAAGTCACAAAGCTCCCATCAGAAATTAAGAAATAAAAAATGTAATTCTATTGTATTTATGAAAATAAATAAATAATTACTCAAAGCCTTATCCAACCTGCGTGTTCGTGGCACATAAAAGCCACTGTAAACTCTATTAAGCACCTTGAATTAAAGATTTTATTATGGGAATTATTATTTTCACACCTAATAAACTTTACACATATTTTATATTTTATATTTTATTTTTTAATCTCTCTCTTAATTTTATAAAAATAAAAAATAAATTTTTAATAATTAAAATACTCCTAAAAGTATATTATCAATTGGTACAATTAGTATGAAAAAACATTTTTCTTTCATTATCCATGAAAGCACAAGTTTTTTCCTATAACAATTTCTGTGCTACTTCAATATGAATTCTCTATATTAATTGTTTTGAACATTCTATATCAATCAATTAATCGATATAAATGTTATTAATGTAGCAAAGGTGAGGATTTTATCATTAACAATTAATACAATGTCATTTTTTTTTACCTGGTTGTAAAATATAATTAATGTAGAATTTGTGACGTTTTATGTTTGGTAGTAAAGAAATTTTAATTGATATTAAATGTGATATTATTACCGGTAGTAACTAGGGATGATAATAGGTTGGGTCGGTCAGGGATAGTGTCTATCCGCTCATCTGAATCAGATAGTGTCGATTCTTCCAAGTAATAGTCAAGTTCTAATTTATAATTTGATGGTTCACTTTTTTTTACAATTTGATGTTATGCAAAATCTCTCCTCCGAGCATCTTTTCTTCCATCAACACTTTAACATACATTTATGTTTGGATTTTGACATGAAGAAACTAACTTCTTACCTTTCATGTTCATTTCATACTCTCTTACCAAGTCCTTAAAAAGAATCTTCACCTTTCCAATTTCACAAATAGATAGTTCCCCATATATCTGAGGAAAAAAATAATCCAACAAATCAATTTTATACATGGGGTCTAACACAATACCTATAGTCATCACTCCACTTATCACACCCTAATACTTATCAAACTTTAAAACAATAGATACAGTCATTTGATGAATAATAGAATTGGGAAAGTTAAGCCATTCCATCAAAGACAACTTAATTTGACGTACCTTTGGAAATAAAATGTTGGTAGTTGGACAAGAAGTACTAGAAAACAAGAGTGTCACATCATAAAATATTTTCAACTTTTGACAAATTTCATTTGTCATTTGCCAATCATTTGCGTTGGGAAAAATTTTATATTGACTCTCTCGTTGTGATAAACGATCAAATACATCTTTTTATTGTATGGCTACTTGAAGCATTAAAAATGTAGAATCTCGCATAGCTTTGCAATCAACAACTAATTTTCTTCTGAATGGAATATTCAATTGAGCACATGTCTCTATAAACTTCTCTTCTCTTCTAGGTGTAGTTGTCCTAAAATTAGCACTTTCTCCAACCTTTTCAATGATATTAGCAATTATGGACAAACCATCCTTCACAATCAAATTTAATATATGTGCACAACATCGTGTGTGAAACAGTTGGTCACCCAAAATAAGATGCCTACTTGAAATCTTATCTAAAATGCAATCAATCATACATCTTTTGTAGTTCAATTATCAACTCTCAAATTAGAAACTTTTCTATCTAGATTCCAATCCATTAAACATTCAACCAACAATTCAGCAAGAACTTGACTAGTATGACGAGCAGACACATACATAAACCTAAATTTGAAAGATAAATTTCATTAATCTAGTCATGAAGAACAAAGTTAATATAAAAATTACAATTAAAATAGAGTATAATGTTATTACCTCACAAGTTGACTTTATAGCCTCCATAAATTATCAATAAAATGACTTGTTATAGTCATGTAGCCTTTATTTTGATTAGTAACAGTTCACATATCAGTTGTAATTATAACTCGGCTTTGAATCTTTGACAACATTAATTTCATTTTCTCTTTTTCGGCATTGTAATCCTTCATAATATCATTTTTTAAGGTGTTTTGAGAAACCACCTTGAATAGAGGTTGTCCAACATCACAAATTTCTTTAAAGCCTATATGCTCAACCATTGACATTGGATACTCGTGTAGAATTATCATCTTACATAGTGCATCTCTAGATGTTTGTTGATTGAACACATAATTGTCAACAGCTACGGTTTCACCACCTTCTTTATGAGTTTTGAAAAAAGATTGTTTGATGTCCCTTGTTGTTCGAAGCTTGCAACTCTTGAAATGACTTCTCAAATGTGATGTACCTTGCCTTGCCTCACCCAAAAGACTTTTGGCGCAATAATTGCATATCACTTTCCATTTTCCATATACCTTTTTATCTCTTAAAGTGATTCCAAACATCTAACAGTAATCTTCTTGAGTTAACAGTTGGAGTTGAACTTTCGGTTTCTCCTGGAATTGAATCTATAGGAACATCATTTTGATTTGAATCTCCTACATTTGCATTTGGTTCTACAAATTGTCCTTGTTGGCCATCATCCATAGGGGGGAATGTATCTTGATTAGACATTCTATACATATTAAAACACAACAAAAAAATAAATTTTGAATATAAAAGAAAAAACTCATTCATGTTTAATATAAAAGAAAGTGAAATATACTATAATGGAGTAAACCTAAAGTGGAAAGAAGACTAATGGACATTACTTCTTTGTAGATCGAAAGCCTACAAAGATACTTTAGGCATTAATTTGTTCACTAAGTTTTCTAAATTTAAAGATTGAAAGTTTACTGGACATTACTTTTAATTTAAAGATATTGACATTAAAATTATAATTTTCAATGATTCATTGCACAAGTTTACTAAATTATAATGCATTTAACACATGAATGAATAATAAAGTATGAATTTCCACTTTACATGCCCTAAGTTTTGCTTGCATTGTCCAATGTCCGTATTCGCAAAGTTAACAATTTTCCAGACAAAAGTGAAGTTAACAAAAAAACATGAACCAGTTTGTTGAGAAGGAAGAAACAATCAAAAGTTGAGCAAAAATTAAAACTTTGATAAGAAAACAGAAAAAAAAGGAAAAATATATACCATTGTGATTTTTGAACAGAAAAGACGAGATCATGTTTCATGCTTTTGTGCTTGAGAGACTTGTCTGTGACCTTCAAAAGCTTTTAAATCTTTGATCTTGTCCAAGAGTTTATTGATCTGAAACAAAAGAAAGTTAACATCAAAACAAATTTTACCCAAACAAAAATAATAAAAGAAGGAGACGAATGTGTTCATCAATAAACATCGAAACTTTCATATGAGAAAGAAATCATAAAAAAAAAATTACATACTCTTGTAGAAGAAGAAAAGCTTCGAGAAAAGACAATATTGTAGAGAATAAACTAAACGTTGGAATGAAGAAGAGATTGTGTCAAGAGAAAATAATGTGAGTGTTGCGTGAGAGAGAGGAGAGAAAGGAAGAGAATGAGAAGATATTGAATTTGTGAGAGGAAAGGAGTGAGAAAGTGAGTAATGCTGAATGAGTCTTTCAAGTTTTATTTTAAGTTTTAAAATTGGATTTTTTATTTAATTTTTGTTGATTAAAAAATATGTTTATTTGACACGTTAGCTTATTTACTTTTTTGTGGACCAAAAATTAAAACTCAAGTTTTACATATATATTATTTTATTAAAAACTTGTTTGTTAGATTCTCAATTGTATGTTACATTGTATTGAATAATTTGGACACGTTACTCATCAACAAATCCAAAATCTCTCAAAAAAAAAATGAGGACAAACAACTAACCTTAAAAAGTAAAAAGTTCATAGGACACACAACTATTAGCACTAAACTAGGAAGATAATAGGTTGGAATAACAAACAATGAAAAATTCTCATAATAATGTATCAGAGCGGCTTGGTTCATAATAAAGATGTAAGTAAAGGAAGAAAAATAGGTTAATAAGTAATCATAATTTGAAAATTTCATACAATTCTGCATAGGTGTAGAAAGAAACCATAAGGCCGCAAGCCTTACTTTGATTATGTTGTAAAAAAAGTTTGGGCTACCCAATATACTTTTTGGTCAAGGTGAAAAGCTTGTTGGATTGAATCTCAAGTCCATTAAAAAGAAGGCTTTTGTTTTTTACATTCCCATGCTTACTATCTGCACTCCCATAATTTTTAACAAACGATCCTATATTTCATGTAAATTTCAATATTAACTTTTAAATTATCTGTTCCGCTATTCTGGAAGTCTTACAGAACAAACTTTCCCAAGCTTACGACATTCCTTTTTAAATAAGCTTTTGAAAACAAACTGTTTGGAATAAGTTTTCCAAAATACTTTAAATACTTTCTGAAATTAATTTTCAAAAATGAACATTTTAGGACAATCTTTCCCTACATATAAGATGTTTTTAAGAATATAATTTTCAAACAAAAAAAAAACTGTCACTATTTTTCCGGAACATATGAAATGTTTTCAAAAATGAATTTCTTGGAACAATTTTCATCAAACTCAATCTTTTACTCTCTCATATCTTTTTGCAACTTAATTCCTTGAATAAAAAATTCTTTCCCGTTTTGCTGTTCTTATTTTCTTATGGCATACGCTTAATAAATTGTTAGTGGCTAATAATTATATAAAAGAAACTATATTTGTTTTAACTTTACTATATTTTAATGTTAATTGAAAACTAGTTTTTCATATAAATAACAATCTTACATTAAAAATAAAAAAGAAATCATCTTGAAAACTCAAAGACTTGATTCCTTGTCAACGGCTGCACTGATTATGTTGTGGCTGCACCGATTGTGTTGTGATCAAATTTATTTTACCTTTATAACGAATTAATCCACGCTAAAAGCTAAGTGGAAAATGGTAAAATTATGTAAATAAAAAATAAATATTTTATAATTGTGACGTACTATTTAATAGATAAATTCCGATAAACAAAACATCACATAATATAATATAATAAAGTATTATAAGGATCAACCATTATAGTTATCCAAAATATACTAAACTAGAATGAGAGATCAATGGCACAGAACAATGCCACAAACGTGTTTAATAATGTAAAATAATTTAGTCAAGGATTTCTCACAGAGCAAGAAATTAAAAAAAAAACAGTTTCAAAAGGTGCTTAAAAGAACCATAAATAATAAGTCTAGTCTAAACAGCTGCATTTCCACCAACTGCACGATCACCAGGAGTCTTCCCATCTGCTCACACCAACATTAGTGATCATTGCAAAAAGGAAAACATCACAAGAGAACATAATACAAACAAAAAAAGGGTAATTTAGAGAAAAATAATAATTTTAACATATAAATAAACAGATTTTACACACGAGCAACATGTGATAGCAAACAATTCAAAGACCCTCTAACTCAATTATCCAGATACATGTAATGAGATTGGATTCACTGGTTGGTTGCACTTGTGGTGACCAATGTTGTTAAACTCGAACATTGTAAAAGGACCGGGAAGGAGAATGAAAACTCATAACTTGAGGATCGTAACTCGACTCGTAAGAGTTACAAGTAGATAAAAAAATATAATTCATAATAGGTGCATCATTTAAAAAAATATAAATGACAATTTGGATCACATTATCTTCCCCAATCTCCTCAACAACATCATCCATAATCTTATAAATTTTGTCAGCTGTCTTGCAAATGTCAGATGCATCAATAGACTTCAAAAAGACAGTCCCCCTTGGGCTATTAACCAAAAAGTTAAGTATCGTCCTTCTCCTCCTATCAGTCCATCCATCTGTCATTATTGTGCATCCATTTTTCTTCCAAAATAGTTTATGCTCCTCCAAAATCATATTGGTCTTTTCAACCTGTTGCTTTAAATATTTCACCCTAATCTCATGGTAGGATGGTGGCTTAAATCCAACCCCATGTTTTGCAACCAACTCAAGCATCCTCCTAAATTCATCATTGTTTGCCACATTAAATGAAATTGCATTGTTGTAGAAAAATAAAGCAATTTCTTGACAAGCATCCTCCCTCTCAGTTTTCTTAAGGATTGAATTGATAGTAGTATGAGTATTCCTTCTCTTAAAAATATTTGATGACTCATCAGTATGTTCTTCACTTGGTCTTTTTGTAGCAGATTCTGATTCAGCCATCCCACCACCCCCTTCAAATTCTCTGAATATTGATTTTTAACCAAATTTTGCTGCAACAAAGAAACCACAACCAACATTGATTTTTTAACATCTTCTGGAACTGCAATACATGCTCCAACATCCTTTGAAGTTTCTGCTAAATGATGTTTGAGTCGATAAATTCCACCCGTCAATACCTTTTCACAATATTTACATTTTAGATTTCTTGTTTTCCCATCAATAGAAATGTAGTGACTCCATGCAGGATCTGTCTTCAGCCCAACTCCACTCCTTCTTCCACTTGATGCCATTTTTTTTCTTCAAACAGAAAATAAAAACAGGTGCCGTGTAGAGTCTACGTAGAATAATGAAGGAAAGATAAAACAGGGAGAAAAAACAGAGCTTGCGTGAGGGAGAAAAAACAGAGGCTGCGTGAGGGAGAAAAAACAGAACCTGCGTGAGGGAGAAAAAATAGAGCCTGCGTGAGGGAGAAAAACCAGTGACGTGCAAGAGGGAGAAAAACTAGTGATGTGCGAGAGGGAGAAAAAATAGTGACGTGAGTGGAGAAGACAGACAACGTCAGGAAGGGCGACGACAACGTCGGGGAAGGGCGGCGACAACGTCGGGGAAGGGCGACGACGGCATCAGTGACGAGACAGTGCAGTAGGTGCACGAACGTGAGTGAGGCAGTAGGTGCGAATGTGAGTGAGGTTCGTTGGTCAATTGTTGGGTCTTCGTAAGTCTTCTCACGAGGTGTAAAAGTAACCTATCTAAAAGGGGGAAAAGTGTTGTTGGGTTTTAAATTGGGCCGGGTCATTTTAATAAGTCATGGAGCAGCCCTTTTAATGTTAGGGAAAACCATCAAACTTAACCTAGTTGCCCCAATTTACAACTCTCACAACAACAGAACACTAAAATGTCGTCCATGGAAGATCGATCCAAGATCGACGCGCCTCCGGTCCTCCGATCCGACGACCAAACTCGGAAGATCGCTCCGATCTAGGACCGCGTCAGCTCGTTTAGAGGACAAAAACTCGCAAGATCGTACGAGTTTGCGATCTAGATCGCGATCTTGACAACATTGGTGGTGACCTCTATTACTCTGCAGAGCCATTATCATTGGATTTCACCCTACCACATACAAGGTTAGTCCATGTATATATATATATATATATATATATATATATATATATATATATATATATATATATATATTCTCATGCATCCATTATCATTTCATACCAAGCACAACAATTTCAGTCTCATTACAATCACATAAAATATGCATGGCATCATACTTTATGCTTTAAGGAGTAAATCAATAAATCATAGTGCAAACCAAGCAATTACACTTTTTCCTACACGAATTCCACTCAAGTTAGAATTCCTCGCTCAATTCTTTCGGTCAAGCGAACCCATCTCGCCTGGGCGAGGGTTCAAATAGTGGGATCACGATGTTTCTGCGAGTTCTCGCTTAAGCGAGATTTGTTGGGTTTTTAATAAACTTAAATGTATTAACCACTATAGGTAACTAGTCGTTGTAAGAAACTAGCCGTTGTGAGTGGTTAATGCACTAGCCATTGGAGTCTAGGTAGTTAATGAGTTAACCGTTTATAGCCGTTTATAGCCGTTTATAGCCGTTGAGAGTACAATGGTGAGGAAATGTGGGTCTATAAGTATAATGTATTGTAAGAACAAAAACCACAACACAAGAGGTGAATAAAGTTTTTTCACAAGATTATAGAGTTGTTGTCTAACAAAGTGCTAACAAAGCAGTATCAAGAGCTAGTTAGCTTGAGTGTCTGAGTGGAAAAGAGAGAGAGCTTGAGTGCTTGAAAAAAGAGAGCTCAGTGTTTGAGAAAAAAGAGAGTGAGATGGCCAGTCTTACAAACAATGTTTCCCTGTCCAAGTTGACAAAGGCTGTCAAATATGACAATTGGAGTCTCAAAGTGAAGGCCCTTCTTGGATCCCAAGAAAATTGGGAGGTGGTTGAAGATGGTTTCGATGAACCAGCCAACACTAGAGGTTGGTCAAATGCCCAGTTGAAAGTGCTGAAAGACGCATGTGTGAAGGACAAGGCAGCTTTGTACATCCTATACCAAGCTGTGGACGAGTTTGGCTTTGAGAAGATTGCAAGTGCCAAATCTTCAAAAGAAGCGTGGGATATTTTGGAGAAGGGATATAAGGGAGATGACCGAGTGAAGCAGGTACGACTTCAAACACTCAGGGGCGAGTTAGAGAGCATGAGGATGAAAGAGATCGAAGGAGTAGTCGAGTACATTACTCGAGTTGAAACCGTGGCAAACTAACTTACTAGAAACGGAGAGACGTTACCCGCTAGCCGAGTTATGGAGAAGATCTCGAGGTCATTGACAAACGACTTCGAGAATGTGGTGTGCGCGATTGAGGAGTCTAAGGACCTATCAAAGCTCGCGGTTGAAGAGCTTGTAGGATCTCTTGAAGCACACGAACAACGAAAGAAGAAGAAGTGGGAGCCACTTGATCAATTACTCCAAACGAAGATGTCAATTAAAGATGAGAAAGCTCAGAACACTCAAGGTAGAGGACGATATCGAGGAGGTATAAGAAGTGGTCCTGGTGGTAGAAGCCGAGGACAAGAGAAAGAACAATCCGGTCAACAAAATTGGCACGGAAGAGGACGAGGTCCATGGAGAGGAGGTCAATCAAGCAACTCAAATGTTGAGTGCTTCAAGTGTGGCAAGTATGGTCACTATGCAAAGGAGTGCTACGCGGGCAAGTATTTCAGTTGTGGTAAGTCTGGACATTTTGCCAAAGATTGTAGATCTGAAAGTAGAAATGAAGAGACGATTAACCTCACAGAAGAAGGAAAAGAAGAAGCGACATTGTTGATGATGGTGCGTAGCTCAGGGGCCGAGCATAAGCAAGTGGAGAACTCAGCAAGAAAATCGAATAGCATGGAGAATTCAGCAAGAAGACTGAGTATAGTTGATAACTCGACAAGACAGTGGAGTTGCGTAGATTACTCAAATAGCTCGATGGAGCGCGTGAAAAGCTTGAATAGCTCAGAATTTGAAGAAGAAAAGCTTATAATCCAAAGGTTAGAGATTACAAAAGGAGACTTGCAACAGAGTATTGAAAAGGAGGTTAGAGACAATTTAATTCTACAAGAAAGCATAGAGAGAAGGAAACAGGCTTTGCAAAAGCGGCACTTGGAATTTGAAGAAGATGTTTCAAGTTTGCAAGAACAGTTACAAGTTGAGAAGGATCTGAGAGCTGCACTGGAAGTGCAAGATGAGAAGTGGCGACTTGAAATGGATGAGGAGATTGAGTACATTGAGCACAACAATACGTGGATGTGGTCTAATCTTTCAAAAGGAAGTTGGCCTATTGATAAGAACTCAGTTAACGACAAATCGGCCACAAAGACAAAGAACCCAATGAGTAACAAGTCGGTCAAAGAGAAGAGCAAGTTTGCTAGTAAGAATGCAAAAACTGAGAGAGCAGAGAACAAGTTAGCCACAAGAGAAGCGAAGTACAGGTCGACCATAGATAAAGTAAAAGGGAAGTCAGTCATGAAGAAAGTGAAGAACTTAACTATTCATGAAAGGGACAAACACAATGTGAGAAGAGTTATTGCACGTTGGAAGCCGTGATGAAGAATAAAGGAATGGAGATTGAGAATAAAAGAAGCATTTAAGTTTATAGGGGAGTTTTGTTGGGTTTTTAATAAACTTAAATGTATTAACCACTATAGGTAACTAGCCGTTGTAAGAAACTAGCCGTTGTGAGTGGTTAATGCACTAGCCGTTGGAGTCTAGGTAGTTAATGAGTTAGTCGTTTATAGCCGTTGAGAGTACAATGGTGAGGAAATGTGGGTCTATAAATATAATATATTGTAAGAACAAAAACAAAAATCTTCTCAAAGCCAGACTTGTCCACAACTTGGTATAGGATGTACAAAGCTGCCTTGTCCTTCACACGTGTGTCTTTCAGCACTTTCAACTGGGCATTTGACCAACCTGTAGTGTTGGCTGGTTCATCGAAACCATCTTCAACCACCTCCCAATTTTCTTGGGATCCAAGAAGGGCCTTCATTTTGAGACTCCAATTGTCATAGTTTATAGCCTTTGTCAACTTGGGCAGGGAAATATTGTTTGTAAGACTGGCCATCTCACTCTCTTTTTTCTCAAACACTTAGCTCTCTTTTTTCAAGCACTCAAGTCATGAAGAAAGCGAACAACTTAACTATTCATGAAAGGGACAAGCACAATGTGAGAAGAGTTATTGCACGTTGGAAGCCGTGATGAAGAATAAAGGAATGGAGATTGAGAATAAAAGAAGCATTTAACTTTACGGGAGATTTTTGTTGGGTTTTTAATAAACTTAAATGTATTAACCACTATAGGTAACTAGTCGTTGTAAGAAACTAGCCGTTGTGAGTGGGTAATGCACTAGCCGTTGGAGTCTAGGTAGTTAATGAGTTAGCCGTTTATAGCCGTTAAGAGTACAATGGTGAGGAAATGTGGGTCTATAAATATAATGTATTGTAAGAACAAAAACAACAACACAAGAGGTGAATAAAGTTTTTTCACAAGATTATAGAGTTGTTGTCTAACAAAGTGCTAACAAGATTGCTCTTTGCTCAAACTAAAGCTCATAGCCTGAGCGACAACTCAAGCAGAGGTAGAGGTGAGTTTTTGCTACACTAGCTTAGGTGAGAGTTGTTCGCTTGGACGAGAATAACAGGTTTCTCACTTGCTCACGCTTGCACAACCAGAATCCCAACTCAAACCACATGTTTTTTTTTCCATACAACCACAAACATCAAACAAGCATTTCAAACATGAATCAGAACCAAAAACAAGCAAGATACTTCGAATACTTTAAAACTCTAACTTTCCTTATCTCGAAACTGCTACTACTCTTAATAAGGAGTAAGCCCTAGGTGGAGAGGAACACTGCAACTAACTCCAAAACATACTAAACTGAAAAATATAAACACAATAGAGTTAGAAAAGGAGAAAAAACGGAAGTTTGAAATTCAATTTACATGAAGGAAGAGCGTTCGGTTAGCTCGGAGGAAAATCTTATTTAAGCCCTAACTCAGATTATGTTTCAAGGAGAGCTAAAGTGAGTGAACTATTTTGTATGAATGACATAAAAATGAGTGAAAAGTTAAGAGAGAAAAATTAATAGGGTTTTATAAAAGGAAACAAGTAGCTCTTTTGGTCCCTTTGTACTAAAGTTTGGCTCAAAACTTAAAACTTTAAAAATAGAAAGTGAACTTTATAATAATAATGAAAACACACGTGATCGTTGTTAAAAACATTCTTTACACACTAGAACTATAAAAAAAATGTTTAGTGTTTCATAGATACTACAAATTTGAATATGTTGTGTGATGTTATTATTTTAGTAATATTGATTAACATGCAACAAAAATTTAAGAAAAGACTAGAGTGATTGAAATCATTTTGATTTAGTTCAAAGTCAGGATTTTACTGTAAACTACAAAAGTAATTTCTGATGTGAATAATTTTTAGAATTTTTCATCTAATTAGCATATAAGAATTGAAAATTTATCTAGATAATACACTGTTATATACATAGATAGTACATTTTTTTCAGATCAAAATTTAGTTCTCGAAAACTAAATTCTAAAATGTAATTGAGAAGAAATTATTTGAAAAATAAGTTAAAATTCAAATTTTGAATTGATTTTTTTTATTTTTTTAATTAAATAAAAAAAATAGATTTTTGAAAAAGAAATACAAAAAAGAATTCAATATTCGAGAACTGATATTCTAACTTGAAAAAAATGTGTTTTCTATCTAAATATAAATATTTGACGCAGTATTTTATTTAGATAAATTTTTTACCCAACTGAATTTTAATGAAAAATTCACATTTAGGTCACATCAATCGATTCATGCGAGATGAATATCATATTACTAATCTTAATACATGGCATTTTAAAGACGATAAAGATATTTTAATTTATTCTCATTACAAGAAAATGACTTATTAGTAACCAATTTTAGTGACTAAAAGTTGTTAGTCATTATAGTGACCAATTTAGATATTAATTTACAAAATTAAAATTTATTGGTTAATAAAATAGTCATTAATATAAATAAAAAATTATAATTGGTCACTAATTTTAAAAATTTAGGTAGCTAATTTTTAGTGACCAGTTTTCTTTGGTAGCCAAAACTATGATAACTAATTTTAAAAATCAATTTAATGACCAATTGTAATTTTTTATTCATAATAGTAACTATTTTAGTAACCAAAGATTTTTTAAATTTGTAAACTTGTATCTAGATTAGTAATTATAGTAACTAATAATTTTTTGTCACTAAAATTGGTTATTAATAAAGCATTTTCTTGTAGTGTCTTTTTGTCTTATTTTTAATTTATCATTTTAATCATTTTTATATTATTATATTATATCATTAAAAAATAAAAAGTAGATAATTTTAAAAAAATAAGAATAAAAAATTAAAAATGAGTAAAAAAATAAGTTAAAATATTATTCTCCTTTAAAAACAAATTAAAATAAATAACATAGACTAATACAAAAAGTAATAATCTATGTGCAACTTATGAACTAAATTACAAAAATGGAGTTAAAGTTAAAACTTTACATATTAATGGCAACAAGCAAGAAAGAATATTACAGCTATGAAATTTTGTCTTATTTAATTTTGGTCTCTGCACATGTTTTCTGCTCCTTTCTGCAATGAATTTGTACAAAGAACAATCAATGGAGCACAAATTTACCCATTTCCTTTTCTGTGACTTCTTGCTACTCTCTGTTTCACTCTTCACTAAGCCTTCTAGAAAATGATACTACTAATTTCCAACATTTTCTCCCATTACGTTACTTTTGTATCAAATGATTAAAATAATTTTGTACAATTAAATATAAGTTGTTAGTCTCGTACTAAATAAAAAGGAACAAAATAGATAACATATAAGAAAAATAAACAATATGTTGAAATTTTGTGCTGGAAATGGTTTCATAATCTTTCATGTAAGTTTCATCTTATAGAGATTTTTTGTTTTCAAATACAATTTAAATTCCTGAACAAGTTCCTTAATTTAAGGAACCACAGTAATTAGTTGCAATTTTCAACTATATATATATAATCCAATCACGGAGCAGATTTAATTGACTTGAGTTAACGTAACTTTGCCTTTTTCAATAAAAAACTATGTATGATAAAACAAACAACTCTCAGAAACGTGGCATTTTGTCTTTTAATATGTGTTTTACTGATATTTTTTCTTTTTTCATTTTTAAGAAAAATGAAAGTGGACATAGTTATGCTTATGTTTGTTAGAATATTGTAAAAAATATTTTCAGATATACTTTATTTTTAGGAGAGCTACATGTCCTTCGTCCTTATATTTTTGTCCTAGGGTTAAAAGTTATAGAATAAGGATTTTTGTTTAAATCTCTATCATTACTTTCTTTCTTTTTATTTAATATAAAAGTATTATTATTTAATATGTATTTTGCTAGTAAAAACTGTAAATTCTATGACACAATTCTTTTAACAAATTACAAATCTTTCATATAATTTTTTAAGATATTTCTTTTTATTTTGTAGTTTTTGTTTTTCAAATATTATACCTCTTGTAGCGAAAAAATTGAGCACATAATTTCTTTTACCATCCCTTTCAACCTTATATTTTTCTTTTTTATAGTAATGGTGTTTCTAAACTTTATATTTAAGGTGACATATAATTACAGTAATAAAAAAATAAATAACCATATCACGTGTTTGTGAGGGCAAATTCACGAAGACTGCATTTTTTACGATGTAATTATTAAATCATAATTATCTTTTTAGATTCTTAAATTTATTTAAATATCTATTAAAAATATTGTCATAGAATTATCCAAATAAATTGTTAAAGAGACTAGTTGCATCTTTTTTGGGTACATATTCATGCATGATTATTTAATCAAATTGTTAAAGTTAACTTCTTTCACTATCATACTTTCACTCAATACACATTATACACAATATCATTTCTACCTCTAATTATATTTTTAATTTGTAAATTTTATAAAAATATATAATAGCACATACACAATTTATCCATTAAATAATAACATCATTCCAACTAGACCATATATTCAATTTTTTTCAAAGGTATTTTTGTGGTTATAATTTTTTTTTTATATTTTAGTTATTATATTGAACAAGTAAATATATAACCAAATACTTTAACTCATTTTAATATACTTTAATAACAAAATCATTTTTTTCTCTTCAATAAAAATAAGATCCAATTAGTTCTCTTTCGTCAAAGTCTATTCAAATATGATTAATTATTGGACCTCAGGCCCTCCTTGTTAAAAAATTATTTATGATATAAATAGAGTAGTATCTTACTTTATTCAAACTTGCATAATATATTTATCATATTTTATCATCAAAGTTCAAAATTTTTAAAATATGTTTGTTAAATTAAATATTATATATTAAAACGTTATTTAATCTTTATATATATATATATATATATATACATATATATATATATATATATATTAGAAAATGCTCTTGTTCACTTTTCACACTTAATAAGCATAATAATAAAATGGTATAATTACTGATTTGGTTTTTTAATTTTTTGATTTAGTTCAATTTGGTCTCCATATTTTTTTTGTTGGTTCAATTTAATATTCCAAGTATTTAAAATGGTTTAATTTGGTCATCTCCGTTAAGTTGGAGTTAACACTTTGTCCGTATAGGACACGTGTTAATTTTTAATTTCTTTAATTTATTTTTTTTATTTTTAATCTTTTTTCTAAAATTTATAATCTATCATGTGTCATGTTATTATCGTGTCACGTGACAATTTACAGTCATGACACGTGACAGTGGTAAAACTTGTAGTTAGTTGAAGTGATTTGATGTATATATTAAAAAAATATTGTAATATGTATATATAAGTTGTAATTAAGTTTATTTACTAATTTTGTCTCAAATTGAAAATGAAAAAATTAGATCTTTTAAAAAAGGTTAAAATACTTTTTTTGTCCCAATTTTCCTCAAGTTTTTTCAAATAAGTGCTAATTTTGGTTTTGTGTTCAAATAGGTTCTAATTTTCGTCAATTTTGTTCAATTGGATCCTTTTTAGCTAACACCGTTTAAATCATTAACAGCCATGAACAGTAACTGTCACGTGTCACTTTGTGGTTTTTTTGAATTTTTTTTATTTACTTTTTATTTTTTAAAATCTTTTTAATTTTTTTTAAATGTACACGTGTCAACCCAGTAGCTTGTCACGTGTCACTTCGTGATTTTTTTGAATTTTTTTTTATTATTTTTTAAAAACATTTAAATGTACACGTGTCAACCCAATGCCACGTGTGAAAGTCAATGTTCTATATTCAATTTAGTCCCTATATTTGTTATTTTTGTTCAATTTAGTCCCAATTTTTGTTAACATTAACCAATTTGGTCCCTATCAAAGATGTGATCAAATTTAATTTTTGTATTAAAGTTATAATAATGTGAATTTTAATATATTATATAAAAATATTTAATAAAAAATGTGAATTTTAATATAAAAATTAAATTTGGTTTCAATTTGGAGAAAGACCAAATTAATTAATGTTAACAAAAATTTGAACTAAATTAAACAAAAATAACAAATATAGGGACCAAATTGAATATAGAACATTGACTTTGACACATGAACATTTAAAAAAAATTAAAAAAGAAACAAATTAAAAAAACACGAAATGACACGTGACACGCTACTTGATTGACACATGTACATTTCAAAAAATTAAAAAACAATTAAAAAAATTAAAAAAAAAATCAAAAAAACAAAAAATGACACGTGACAGTCATTATTCATGATTTTTAATTATTTAAACAGTGTTAGCAAAAAAGAATCAATTGAACAAAATTGACGAAAATTTTAGACTTATTTGAACACAAAACCAAAATTAGAATTTATTTGAAAAAACTTAACAAAAACTGGAACCAAAAAGGTATTTTAACCTTTAAAGAATAAGATACTAAACTAAACCAAAAATTTAAAATGGAAGACTAAATTGAAAACAAGTTTTACCACTACCACATGTTATAACTGTAAATTGCTATGTGGCACGACAGTAACCTGACACAGATTATAAATTTTTAGAAAAAAAAATAAAAAATAAATAAAATAAATAAAAAATTCTACAGTTTGACATGACATGTATCTTGTACAAACACAGTGTTAATTTCATTTCAACTTAACGAAAAAGATCAAATTGAACCCTTTTGAATAATTGAAGTACTAAATTGAACCAACAAAAAATATGAAGACTAAATTAAACTAAACCAAAAAATTAGAGGACCAAATCAATAATTTTACCTAGTAAAATTAATGTTCAACTATCTTGTCAAACAAGTACTTTATGATTTACCATGCTGAAGTCAACTAAAATACAGTACTGCATCTAGAAATTCATTAAAGATATGCATATTAAAGCATCTATTCATGTGAATAAGTTTGAATAAGAACAATCTAGAGAAAATACAATTATAGGGACAGATGTAGGGGTACTTTTAAGAAACTTTTACCAATCACCATCTTTATTTGAAGGTTGAAGCTCAACCCTGGTTGTTGGATGTGGCAAATGTAGATGCAGAACAAGTAGATATCTTTGAATAATTTCATTTCAACCAAAACAGAAAAAGAGAACATGAGGCAGAAAAGCAAAGGCAGCAACAGCCACCGATTATATTATATCTCTATTTATTAGGAGCTTGATAGCCATGGAACTATGAACAAACTGAGTGGCCCTTCAAGCTTCAAAGAATGGATATGATGTTGGACTACGCATCTGGTGCACCCTCTTCTTACTAGCTGTGCTGCCATGGCCAATCTCCTCTTAAAATGTAGAAGGTCCATGGGGGCAAGCATCATATTTTCTCTCACACACTCTCTCACAACTGCTTTCTTGTGTAAAATGACATTTCACTACACTGCACAGAACTATAGAAAAAGAGAGAAAAAAAAAATGTTGCAGGCTTCATTTCATTCTTGTTGCCTTAGTAATATGATCTTCCTGAGTTAGGAAGAACTCTTGTGTCACCTCCTAGAAAGAGGCACTCCACAAAGCATTCTCACCCTCTCCACACCTCCTATGTACCTCTTTAATCCTCTCTGCAGACCTGCAAATTCCACTGCAGCTCCAATCAAACGATGCAACACAAATGTTGCCTGCTTGGGCCTTCCACTCACAATCTGCAAAGTCACCAACTCAAAAGTTTGAAAGTGTTGACTTTTTTATTATACTTTGAAAGCAAGCCAAATAGGTGATGGGATGATCATAATGATGAGTCTTTCAAGAGAGGATTACTGAAGAGATACAACATTAATAACACATAAACTTAATCCACATATAAGAGATTGATACTACCTTCAATCCAAAACATTAAAAAAATGAGTTTATAGATTTTCATCTTTATATGGTGCTCAACTTCCTCACTTTTACTCAACGCGTGACTTAGATTCACACTTGCATTCCCAACAATAATTTGATTTATATAGTGAGGATTCCCAACAATAATTTGATTTATATAGTGAGGAAAAATAGTCACCTGGAGGAGTGCCACAGCAAAGTCTTCTATCATCTATATGCTCCGCATCAAGTCCAATAAACCAAGATCCTAGTGAGACATCCTCGTTGGCATACTTGTGAAGAACATCCCTGAGACAAAACATATACCATTGACTTGATTCAATTTATAGATGTAACTACACTCATACTACAGGATTTTTATGCTATTACAGCCAATGTCCCTATTTTTTTTCCTTTTACCCTACACCGGCCACCCTCAGTTTTCTATAATAATAGAACATCTATGAATACAAAAGTCCTTGATTTCTTATGATGTTTCATAAATTGAAGAAGGTTGATGTATTGACATAGAAGAGAAAGACATTGGGTGTAATTAAAGGGTGTAATAGTAGTTTGGCCAATTTACAATTAATCCTTTTTTTTCCTTCATAAATGAGATGAAGTAGAACTTACTGGTTAATTGATATGTATGTAGCCAAATCGTTTGAAATGGCATACAACTGCCCTGTGGCATGTCGGAAATACTTGTTTCCGGCCTCTCCAAATTTCCAGTACTCAGGTTCATGGTATCTTACTCCTCTGTACAACAAGGAAAGCAGGTAACAAGCTTAAGTCAAAGAGCTTTAACGATTCAACTCAATGAAAAACCAAAGATAAAAGGACAAGCAGTTCTTACTTTTGAGATAGGACTGGCCCAGATTTCATGCATCCAATGTATATGCGTGGTTTCGATCGGTGTCTAACCAGAGTTTCCCCCAGTGTTGCTGAAGCAGAAAGAACAAGAGACTCAATAGAAAGTTCTTGTTAAAACAATACTTATCATGGAAACATAAAACTCATGCTAAGACTTGGTGGGACTGTTATTTTATTACATTGTTAATAAGTGAACACATTCTACGCCCAAGAAGAATGTTGGTTAATAACAAAAAAGTACCCCTCATGCTAATTTTGTACAAACAGTTGGAGATTTTCAGATTTTTTGAACTAGTGATACCTATATTTACATGAACATCATCATCAACTTTGACGTAGAAATCAGCATCCCACAAATTCACAGCAGTGGCAAAATAGGTTTTTGTTTTTGCTGACAATTCAAGGTATCCTTCCACATGATTCTGCATAAACAAAGTATAAATAAGTGGAAAGGAACATGCAAGTGAAGGTAGTAGCAATGAAGCAAAAAGGAACACATGTGTCAAATTACCAGCCTCAAGAAATCTCCATGCTTTCTGTCCTCAGCTTCAATAGCTCTGTCAAGAATACCCCCTGATGTAGCACTAGACAAAGAAGAAAAATATATCAAATTATAATTCGTCAAATATAGTCATTTTTTATGATTGATAAATTGCTGGATATGTCATGTGTATCTGATACACTAAAATATAGATTGAATACATGAAGCATGTTGATTTTGGATTGAGACAAAAGCATGATAATGTAGCTAATTATGTAACAAAATCATTTTAAATAGAGATGGCATATCTACCTGTGTCCAATTACAAAGCGGATGATGATACCCTTCTCCTCTAGCTTCTTTCTTTTCTCACCTATTTTCCACGTTAACAAAAGAACCAACCATCACAAACTTAACCAGAAAATCAACTAAAATGGCACAAAAAACTTGAAAATACTAAGAAATGGAGTTGAATTATAAACCTTGTGGCATCCAAGTGGCGCGAACCGAGTCCCTTCTTTTCCTGCTGCTAAATGCAGTATTAATACCAATGACCATAAGGTACTTTCTCTTACCAGATGATTCACTCATCCTTATATCATCTGAAACAGGAGCACCACTTCGTAGAGACTCCTGAGTTGCCCTTGCAGCAGCCAGTTCCATCTCTAAGTTTGAAATAGTCTTGTCCAACGTTCTACATTAACACTCTCCCTTAAGTTTGACATGCAAAATCACAATAATACTAACACTTGTAACAGTATCATCATGGCTCTACATATAACTTACTGAATGGAATTATGACTCTTGTAAACTTCACCATAGATGTCTTTATCGCGCTTCATTTCCAATTCTTGCATCTAAAGGGTTCACCAAGAGAGATAATTAAGAAAACAATGAATTTCAGATTTCAAAAGTAGAAAATTTTCAGCAACCACGTGACTGTCGGTGCTTACAATTCTGGAATTGCAACCTTCTGAAACAACATTTAATTTATCAGTTTCTGCAGCCGTTGGTCGGGCTAGTCCTTTGTTGTTTTCAGGAATAGTCCATATCCTGTTATGAACATCAACATTTCACATCAGAAAAAAGTACCATAATGTAATAACCACTTTACCGGTTGCCAAGGCAATACCCTTATGCAATGAAGCTGCATTTATTAAAATCTAACGCACCGACAAATAAGTTGTCTGAAATATTAACAACCCAGATCCAAAAATTAACCAAACCTCTTTTCAGGTTCAAAGTTAGCAGGTATACTTATTACACAACTACCATTGGAAAAAAAAAATACAAGAGTGCCAAGTAACGTACACAGTATTTTCTTTTCCTTTTTATACTTTTTTCCTTTTTTTAGTATCCTCTTGAAGACAATCTTGAATGAAATGCAACTGGACATTAACTATAGACGCTTCTCTCAATGGAGATTCGGATTTTGATTCGATTATACGAGACTGGTCCCTTTTGCTAGACTCAATCCCTTTCTACGCTAAAGATAGCGGTTTAATTTTCAGATAGATTCATAAAACATAAGCAATGACAACTGAACAAGGAACTGAGACCAGACACCATAGTTGACTTAGCAATAAGAGCCAATCAATCATACAGTGTAAAGATGAAATCTTAAACCGAAGGTGACCATGATTAGAATCATTCATGGCAATCGAATCCAGATCTAAATCCATTCTTCCACGAGCTTCAATGAACTCAAGATACACGAGAAAAGTAACACACAAGCAAGTCAACGAATTAAACAAAAAGAAAACCAATAATTAATCACACAAACACACAAAGATCTGAGAACACTGATTACAAGACTAAACAAACAACTCAATACACGAACTCGATTAAAAAACAGAACGAACCACAACTTAAAAACCGAGAAGAAATCATCATTTATGAATTAAAAAAAAAAAAATAAAAAAAAAAAAAAAAAAAAAAGGAAAAAGAAAAAAAGGGAAAAAAAAAAAAAAAAAAAAAAAAAACTGGAGAACCTGGTAGTAAAGAGCATTCCAGCACAGAAGCTCCCCAAGCACAAAAACAGTGCCCATCTCTGCGAAATAACGCTTCTAGAAGGCAATTCTCCTCTACTCTTCCAAGTCATAATTTTTATGTTCTTTTCAAACTTGGCACTTCAACAGGCAAAAACCCAGATGAAAAACTGGGTTTCTGAAAGTGAAGTGACCCTTCTGAAGAAGAAAAATACAAGAGGGTCGGAAAGAGAGAGAAAGAGAAAGATGGATAAAATCAGAACAGACAGAAGAACAGAGGAGAAGAACAGAGAGATGGTGTGTGTGTTTTTGAGGTTGTGATTTGTGTGTTGTTGGTTTTGCTTTTTGGTATGTGTGAAGGTGTTGAGGTTGGTTTTGGTGTGATTTCTTTTCTGTGTGTCTTTGAGGTGTGGTAAGGGACGTTGAAGGGTGGTGAAGGGACTTCCTAACCGACCAGTTTTACATTTACCATAATACCCAAACTATCCTTCTCCTACCCTTCATCTCTTTAATGGAAACTCTCTAGTAACATTACATGTTCTTGTCATCACATTAATGTCCCTCTCTTTCTCCACACACATTTTCTAACCACACCTTCTCAACCAAACCAACCATTCTCCACTGTGTAACATGTGCAAACTAGTGCCACAAGTAATAAATAAACAACTCCAAACACCATCCACTCTTTCTCTTCGATTCCCTTTTCTATTTCAACCCTAAAACATTCCTTTTAGCTATCTAAATATTTAACTGGAGTAACTTATTATTTGTTTGTGTGGTTCATTAGCGGTCCCATATCGGGTGAAACAGAATATTTAAGAAAGTTCGTTAGGATAAACTTTAATTTGATTCTGATACCATGTTAGAAGTAGACTTTAAGTCTAACTCAACCTCACAAAACCGAATTGTGATGTGAGGTTTACACCTTACTTATATATTATGAATTAGTTTTATTTTTAGTTGATGTAAAACTTTCAACGAGAACATTTATCAAATTATGCATTTGGATCATTATGTAATTTTTCTAATCCTAATATGGTGCTTGACATCGTCATGCTTTTTCAAGATTAATATTGGTTTCTGTATTATACCATTAATCAAATTTAGAATCTTTGATGCTGTTGTTGTTGAAACACTTAATCTAGCACTAAACAACGACATAATCCATGCATGAGATAACTTCTTGAAACTTAAATACAAGAAGATGAAGTTATCCGTAAAGTAAAATAACATGCATAAGTGCATTGATTCACCCGATACATTAACTTAATTAATTACAAATAGGTTAAATTACTAAAATATAAGATTTATGGCCTAAATTGCACATGCATAAGTGAATTTTTTTTTTCTTATTTACAATTTTTTACCTTGATTGACACATGTTAGGATCGTTAGTAACACGACATCGTTTTGATCGAGACAAATTTATATACTGTTGTAAGTATTGTTGGTGTTTATTTTCGATCAAATTTAGAATTTTACTTTTGATCATTTACATCTTATTAAATACGTTACACATTTTAAAAGTAAAACTATGATTGTATAATAACACAAAAGAATACATGTAATATAACATTGTAGGTATATATATGTTTTATCCAATTTGATAACTCTATATTTATATATAAAGACGGATATTTTATTGTTGACTAATCGGTAGTTTTGTTAGCTTTTGCGTACCTTACCTTCAGCTTCAATAATTTCATTGCTTTACCTTAAAACAAAATGTCTCTTATATTAAGGTTTCTAAATATAATTTGTAATTTCATCGATTTCTTATATAAATTTCACGATAATTAAAAATATCGTTAAACTATATTATTTAAGTGGGTGTAAATTTTATTTTATTAAGTTAATTTATAATATTGAATTAAATTTAGATTTAACTTTCTTAAAATTATATTACAATAATATGCATATGATTTTTTTGTGGTGAAACTCTTCGATATTCAAAGAGTGGAGTTGTTTCATTTATACATGTAATATGATTTTCTTTTTTATTTGTTAATTAACTCAAGGTGAATACTAATGGTGCAGTTAAGAGTTGTTATGGTTTAGCTTCATATGCTGATATTTTTAGACGAAGTTAGGGTGAATATGTGAGTAGTTTTATAATTTTTTTTAGGGGTCTAGACTTCTATTTATGTTAAGTTTATCGACCATTTATACTTTGAAGCATGCTTAATGAGACTTGAGTTTTCATAGGCTTTGGTTGGAGGATGATTCTTCTTAATCTATCATGGTTTTTTCGATCAGCAAGTGATATCTTTGAGTCAAAGGAGATGACGTCAATACTTGCATTTTTGTAAACATATATTTAATTTAAAGTTTCTCATGTTTTTTGTGAAGAAAATCACTGTGTCGATTAGTTAGCTAATTTAGCTTTGATTTATAGAGAATAGTATAAGTGGTTTAATGTTTTACCATCATGTATTTATTTATATTTTTTTCATAATAGGTATAATTTGTCTATATTTCATTATGTTTTATGAGGTGTAATTTTTATCATGGGTTTGATATGGTTCCCAATGCTTTGTATTCTTTTATTTCTTTTTTTTAATAATTTTTTATGTGATGATAAATGATTAATGTATTTTAAGGTGTTAACCTAGTTGAAATATCAGAATTGATAGTGATGCCTAATATGAATTTATTTAGATATTATAATAATTCAAAATATATTTTAACTAAGTTATTTGGTGTAGTTTATTTGATTTATCTTAATCAAATTTATATATTGAGTTCTCTTAATCTCATGTTTAAATTATTTAACACCAAACGTGATGATAAGTGATGTAGATCTCATTTATTAAATTAATTTTGTAAAATTAAATATGGTTTAAATTTCACTCTCTTCATTTTTTTTTAAATATATTATCCCCTTAGTTTAAAAAGAAATTATTTAACTTCACAATGTAATTAATCAACAAAAACCCTATCGAAAACCGTAATTGGTAATGGAGCTGCTACCATCATAGCATAATATGTTTTATATTCCAAAAAATATGGTTATCAAACAATTTCTTAAAATTAATTAACCTTTAAGGTACTTATTTTAGTGGATAGTTTGAATAGAAGTTTTTTGTAATTATTATTTTTTTATTGTCAAGTGAGAATTTCATTAAAACATCTGTTAGTACATCAACTTAAAAAAGAAAGGAAAAAAGAAGTCATAAAATTTTCAAATATTTAAAATAATTTTCATAATCTTATCTCTATGATAGAGAATCATATCGTATGCTCTAAAGATTTTCCTGCATCCGCATATAGTTAATTAATTAACTATTTATACTAGTGCTGTGTTATTTAAAAAAATATATATAAAAATTCAATTTGAAAAATGTTAAATTACGTTTCACATGTAACGTTGACGTAGAAACCAACGATGGTGAATTTTCACACAATCAAACAAACAACTTAAAAGTTTGTTGTTCTTTTTATTTTGTTTGTTTTTTTCTTTTTGGGTAAATAGCATAAATCGGCTTTATTATCCTTGACAATGATATATTCAATAATGTTGTTTTGAGAATTTTAGGTACAAAGCTTCTTTGCGATGTGCTCAAAGAATAAAGAACAAAGAAGAAAAGATGGACAGTGACACAGTTAGAAAGGTTCCTTTTAGATAGCTATAAATTTACAATTTCCTCTTTTTTATTTATACTTTTACTATAGCAGTTTTGAATTTTCAATCCAAAATATTACTTCACCAAAGTTTAATTAGCTAATAAAAAATTTACAAAGGAGTAAGGAGAACCTACTAAGTTATTACATCACAATCTTATGCAAGAATATAGAAAAGATAACATTATATATTTATGACACTCTCCTCTTACTTTTAATTAATATATTTTTCTTCTAGTGAAATGCATTTAATTTTTTAGAGTAAAATAAAATATAATATTTGATGATCAAATATATTCTTCTTTTAATAATGTGGTGTTTTATCTTTAACATTGAAAGAAGTGATATCTTTGTTTGTATACATAATGTCAAAAAAAAGTTTATTGTCTGCTGAATTTTTTAATGTTACTTTTTTATCATATCTCTATAATACATCGATTACAGTTAAAAACGTTTTAAAATATATTAAAAAAATATTAACACAATATATATTTTTAATGTTCAGAAAAAATTAGTAAAAAAGAACCCAATAAAAGATCCAGACTAAAAAAAGGAGCGAAAATCTATATTTAATTGTGTGGTGATGATTCACCAAGAACTAGGTGAATATATAAAGAATTATATTATGATGTGTAATTTATTAGCTGAAATTGAAATTGAAATTGTGGGATAATTCAATGGTGATATTATATATATATATATATATATATATATATATATATATATATATGAGTAATTATGATTGTTTAAGTATGTAAATATTAAATACATGTGTAGTTATATAAATGCTTGTTTATGTTCTAAAGTAAAAATATTAAGGTCATTATAATGTATATAATTTAACTCATTTAGTTATTATATGTCTAATGGTAGAATTAGTAATATTGTTGAATAAAAAATACTTTCTATTTTGTAGAAAAGAATATAGTTACCATATAAAATTTATTATATAAAATTATCCATTACAAATAGTTATATACAATCACTTTCTTGAATTTTAAATAATTTTCTAATTATTTAAAAATTTAGTCATTATTAAACTCATTATTTACACTACAGTGTATTGATTTTTCCTAATTAGAAAATAATAGAAAAAGTTGGGGGGTAGGGCAATGACTATATTAGGCCACAGTGCATTGCTTGGCTCATATATTCTTTCCATGTAGTATTGTTTCTGAGGAATGGTTACACGTGTCAAAATATCAATGGTCAACGAAATTAAAATAAGACTGTTCCCAAGTTTGGAAAATGTATTCCTTTAATTTTACGATAAAATAACCCTGTGTTTCATCTATAAAAAGAATAGTATTAGATTCATATTTTGTGGTCCGGATTAAAATGATTATATAACCGTATCCATCCTTCAACCAGTCCACGAGAAAATATATATATATTTCAAAAAATTTAATTACAAAAATAAGTTAAATAACTGCATTATGTTAGAAGTCGTTTTAAATAATTTATTTTTGCATTTATATTTTAATCAGTAAATTACAATTATATTTAAGAAAAAATTTTCTAATTATATTTACATTATTTTTTCACCATTACAATATTTTTTTTCTCATCAAGATACTGTACAGTTTTGTTAATCCTAGTGTTAAGTACACCGACACACGAAAATTATGAAATGGTATGAAACATGACAGCACTTACAGGCACGTGTGTTCACGCATTCCAGCTAGGTTTTCTTCTACTTTCACATGTTATGTGTCTATCAATGGTGTACTAAGATCAAAAAATATCAAGAGTCTTAGAATTCAAATGAAAAAATTATAAATAAAAATATATATTAAAATTCATGTTCAAGTACACAGACAAACAAAAAATATGTATATTAAAAATTGTAATTAATTTATATTTTCATTCTTCACCTTCATATATATATATGCATATTACAAAAGAAAAAAGAAACTTCCGAACTTATGGTATCCCCTTTGTTATTCTTTTCATTAAATAGAATAATAAATGTTACAAAACCATATTTTCTTTAAAATTTACTTTTAAAAGGTCACATGTGAAATTGCAGAAGTCGTTTAAAAAAGGCTTAAATGCCTTTTTCGTCCTTATTTTCGTAGTGTTTGTTGTGGATGGTCCTCATTTGGATCGAATGTTTAAATAGTTCTCATTTTTACCAAATGTTTAAAATGATCCTCATTTTTGCAATTCGTGTTTTATTTGGTTCTTTTATGTGATGTCGTTTAAATCAATAATTGAGCACTGTACAAGTGGCACTGGTATGTTACGTGTACTGTACAGGCTTCTAGGTTGTGTTTGCTCGTGGGTTAGGGTTTTCGTAATTCTATTTTGGGGTTTGTTTGTGCTTGAATTGTTGTGATATTTTGCATAGTTTCTAAACACTCCAATGCAACGTAATACAAACAATGTCACTTGTACAGTGCTTTGTTACTGATTTAAAAGGCGTCACAAAAAATGACTAAATAAAACACAAATTGCGAAAATGAGGATCATTTTAAACATTCGGTAAAAATGATGATCATTTTAAACATTCTGTCAAAATGATGACTATTCGCAACAAACACTACCAAAATGAGGATGAAAAATTTATTTAAGTCTTTTAAAAAAAAAAAAAAAAGCCCCACTAGGTCATTAAGCCCACTTGACCCATCTGGGTCCTTGGGCCATTTGTATCATTGATCTGTTCGACCAGTTTGTGTTGTTCGATTGATCCAAATCAGCTAGATCGTTGGGTCGATCGGGCACATCTAGGTCGTCGGGCCAATTGGACCCGTCTAGGTTGTCGGGCCGGTTGGGCTCGTCTGGTTCATTGGACCGATCGGGTTGTCAGGTCGGTCAGATCCGTCTAGGTCGTCGGGCCCGTCCAATCCATATGAAAATTTTCCAAATAAATGAATTACCACCCTCTTAAATTGCCTTGTCTAAAGAGACCATATCATATTCATATTCAAGATCATTACAAACTTCTAAATATTTCAATCAAAACTATAATTGAAACGTTCAAAATAAAAATAACATGATTATTTCTTAAAATTTTTAAATAACTAACTTAATTAATATAAAAAATTAAATAATAAACTTTGCATAATTTAAATTAAAGAATTTCTTTTTGCAGACGATGAATTACTTGACATATGATTATTCTTGTAATCAACGTAACATGTAAATTTTTATATTTTTACGTAATATAGATACTTTCTTAAAAATTTTATATAATTTGTTTGTATCAAACTTTTTTTTTTTTTAATTTATGTACTTAAGGTTAGTGAACGAATGTGTGAACATGAAGATTTAAATAGATATAGGGTTGAATTTTTCTAGTATGTAGACATATAAAAGAGATCCGATATAAAATATTTGAAGTCAATTTCAATCCAAACTTTAATGTAACGAGTTTGTAATTTCTTTTATATATTATTTATTTACTTATTTAATCTCATAATTTTATATTTAAATTATTTTCATATAAAAAAAGTGTTATTAAATGAAGCAGTGAGGTTGAAGACTAAAAAAAGATGAAATCAAAGGTAGCCATGTATTGTGGAAATGGTAAACAATAGTTGCTTGTAATAGGATTCTAGTGTCACTTTTAGACCACTGTTGGTACTCCTTTTTCGTTCTTTCTTCAAGCAACACAAAGCTGCCATTGCAACAGACTCTTAGAACAACTATACTTTGGTGACTTGCACTACATGCTTTCTCACACATGATTTTTTTTTTTACTCTTTCTAATTAATATAAAAAATGATTCCTTTTATTTTCAAATAGTTTATAAACTAATATGAAAATATATGATTGTTGTTTTTACCCTGTTCAACGGTCTCACAATGGTTTAAGAGTAGATATTAAAAGATGGTTTAAATATTTTTTTCTTTCTCCAATTTTTCAAAATACCTTGATGGAGGACACGATAAAAAACATCATGTCCAACAATCTCATTTTACTTAAAAGTCAATGTCAAAATCGGTTTAAATACTTCTTTATTTTTTTCAATTCTTTCAAATATTTTTTAAAGATAAAATTGTGACGGAAAATCTGATAAAAACACTATATCCAACGGTCTCACCCTGTTTAAAAATCGATGTCAAAGACAATTTAAATATTTATTCTTTTTCCAATTTATTAAAACACCTTTTAAAGACAAAATCAAAATGAAAAATACAATAAAAACATGTTTAAGAATCGATGTCAAAAACAGTTTAAATATTTTTTTTTTCAATTCATTGAAACATCTTTTAAAAGACAAAATCATATCGAAAAAACGATAAAAACAGTACCATTAATAATCTAAAATATATCATAAATGAAAGGTGAAGGAGCAAAGAAAGTTGGCATTTTGAAACTTTGGGGCTACCATTCCACTGTATGGTAATAATGACAATATTTTTGGCAAAGAAGGTTTATGATAAGAGCATGATTGTCCCCTACTCTTCTAATCAAATTCACTTTTTGGATTTTGCATCTTGGTGGCGTGAGACTGAATTAGCCCTGATTCAATTTTCGTAAAGAAGTGCCATAAACAAATTTGAAAGTGTGCTCAAGAGGCTCTCTAGGACCCACAAAAAATACTTACCACCAAACTTTTTAAAGATTTTGTTGATCATTCTAAAGACAAAGAAACCTAAATTCCGCTGCTTTACCATGTTCAAATTCATGGTCCAAACACCCCAAAAGGTTATAGTCATCTGGATAGTTCTTTTGCTTTTATGAGTGGTTCAACTAAAATAAACCAACCCACCAATATTGAATACTTACATGGCAATTGTTTCTTACCCCCCTCTTCCGCCAATGATTGATCTCCCAAAACAGAATTGTCTTACTCACAAGTTCAAAGAAAAAAAAATCGATAAATTTAAGTTTTTTTAATTGACAATGTGATTTTCTTGATATATGTTCGTATAAACAAACAAGGGCAGACATCAATCTTTGGGTATTAAATGAGACCATTTGTAACTTTCTTGTTATCATGGACATGTGAAGGACATGTGAAGGTCAGTGTGACCCACAGTTCCTTATATAATTGGGGTTTTTTATTATGTGAAATGGCGTATTTGAAATGCCACTCGTGAGAGTGGCCACAGTTCCTTTAATCTATTTTAATGTTTCGTTGGTTAGGATTAATTTTTGGTGAGTTGAATATGTTTGAATTACTTAAATTTGATGTAAATTTAAAATTTGTTATTTTTTCAAACTCTAAGATATTTTAAGTATCAAAATTTTGGAAATAAATGAATATAGTTTTTTTAATTTAATAATGTTAATTTTTTTACATGTTAAATGATTTTCTAAATCGATATTTGGGTTGAAATATGTTAAACGAGTAAACAACTTAAATAAAAATTTGAAATGATGTTTGACACGTAAACAAAATTTAACTCATTTGGATTATAAGAACTATATTTATTTATTTTTAAAATTTGAAAAATATATTGTATCAAAGTTTGGGACAAGATCAAATTTTAATTTCACGTCAAATTTAAAAATTAAAAATATATTTTGACTTAATTAATAATTTAGTTCCCATATTTATTTTTTATATCTATTTTTTTTTTCATGTTTATTTCTGTGACATCTCATTTAATAGACAATTTCTAATAAATAAAACATCACATGATATGTTATAATAGAGCAAAAGATGGGAAGTATATTAGAATCAACCATTACAATAATCCAAAATATACTAGATAATCATAAGGATAATGGGCGCAGAACAACACCATAAACATAACTCGATTATCCGGATAAATGTAATGAAATCAGATTCACTGAAAACTTGCACTTGTGGTGACCTCTACTACTCTGTAGAGTTATTGCCAATGGGTTTCACCCTATCACAGACAAGGTTAGTCTATGATCATCTAAGGTCATTATCCTACTAGAGACCAACACCTTCTACTACTCTTATCACTTGAACCAGTATACTCTATGTGAGTCTGACTGGTCCATTAGAGTGTTAGGATATAACCTTACTTGAATCCATAAGACATTATATACACAACTTACATCACCAAAGGAATTTCTCTATGAAATCCTCACATACTCCACATGTTACCTCAAAATAATTATCATCCTAGGCTATACACATCAAATACAATTCAAAATATCCCATAATACATGCATAGTAACATACTTCATGCTTTTAAAAGTAATTCAACCAACCACAAATTCAATTAGAGGATGAAAACAAATTTGTCACATTCTCGCTTAGGCTAGAAAGTCTCGCTCAAATGATAGGGTTCTCTTTTTCAAGCTAGAATCTTTTTTCCTGAGTGAGAACTCAAATAGAAGGCATAGTGAACATTTGCGAGTCCTTGCTTAAGTTATACTTTCTCGCTTAGGCAAGATTGTTCACTTAAGTGACAACTTGAGCAAAAACAAAATTGAGTTTTCTGCTATTATCGCTTAAGCTATAAGTTTTTTGCCTTGACGAGAACATCAGATCCCCACCTACTCACGCATGAAAAGCAAAAAATCCAAACCAAATAACACAGAGTTCATTACCATACAACACAAACACCAATCTAGCATTTTAAAACTCGATTTAGAACTAAAACAAGCAATGGGTTTTACAATTCTAAGTTTCTATTTTTAAAAAATACAACTTTTTCGTCAAAAAAACATTAACGCCATTAAATGTATAACAAGTTAGAATCTCGATTAACTTTTATCTCTCAAGTCCTCCATTTTTTTTTGCTTTTTTTCCTTTACCTTTCTCCCCGCGTCCACCACCACATTCCATCTCGCTTTATCCTTCTTTGTACTACCAAAAATCTCCTTGAACACCTTATGCGCATCTCCCATAAACTCAAATTTTAAGTAGTTAATAACCAACCAGTCAAGAAACATATCAACTTCAACCCAAGTTTAAACAACCCATGAATCATAGAAATCCTATGAGAGGGAGAAAGAGAAAAAGGAAAAAATGGTGCTTGATATAGATAAAAAAAAAGAGGAAAAATTGATGGCGGATGTAGAGGTAGGAAAATAAAAGAAAAAACCATAAGAAAATGTCACTTTAGTCTTTCCGTTGAATGAAAATAAATTTTAAAAAACAATTGAACGAGAATATTAAATATAAAGACAAAATTATTAATTAAATTTTAATTTTTTATTTAAAAAGATACATTTTTTTTTACAATCTAAATTTTTCAATAATTTTAAATATATATTAAAAAAAATTAATACATATATCAAAATAACTAGTAGAGGATGAGGTCACTTGGGGGAGGGGACACTGAATTTGATTCAAAGGCCCAGAGTCGTAGTTAAGATTCTGCATGTTCCTAAAGTGTGGGGCAATAAGGACATTTGCTTTGTGAAATTTAGATGAGAAAATGAAGTAAGTAAAAAGCAATGTCATTATCTATCACTGCCATGAAAGTACTGAGTAATTTTCAGTCAGAAACTACGCCTCTTCCAACATGCCATTTTTTCTAAAGGAAAGAGTTACATTTTCTTTTGTTCGCAGTGAATCCATTTAAAAATATATTTTATTTAATACTAGAATACCAGATGAAAATTGATTTAGTAATTATTTTTTATAAAAGAGTATTTTTAGTATTAGTATAAAAATTTTATTGAGTCCATGGAAAATATTTAAAATATTAAAGTTGTTACAACTTCCATTTTTAGATCTAAAAGTTAACGGAAGTTAAATTTAATTAATCTTTCTCTATTAAAAGAATTTTGTTAGTATTCATTAACTTTAAAACTACTTAATAATTAAATATTACTTTTTTACTTAAGTATATTATTGTTATTTATTCCACCACTATTTCAAATTTCCTGTAAAGAAACTTGATAAACACATGATTTGCATCTTTATACTTTAAATGGGCAACTAAACCTAATCTAACAATTAGGCTTTGAAAATGTAGTTGAGAGGAAAAATAAAAAGTGAAATGAAGTTATTTAGATTAAGAAAAAAATTACGAGAAATAAAGGAAAATGAGATGAAAGTTTATGAAAATAAATAAATGATGTGATGAATTTGATAAATAAAAAATGTTTTAATTGATAAAATTGGATGATTATTATTTTATTATTAATCATAAAAGTAATTTAAAATAAAATATAAATAATATAAAGTATGTTAAATCTTAATGAGAGTTATCATTTTAAATAAAAAAGTAGATAAATTAGTTTAAATAAAATATATCGATAGAGAATAAGTTGAATAAATTGTGGATGATTAGTTATAAGTAAAATGAAATTGGTAGAAATTGTAGATAGTTATTAGTATTAATATTATCAATACTAGCAAAAACACAACTGAGTTCGCGATTTTATATTTATATATTTTAATTTTTATAAAAGTTTGAGTTAGAATTAATAAAAGATTATATAATTAATTTTTAAAAGAGTTGTTAAATATAAAATTAAAAAAATATAATATATAAAAAAGTTTTTTAAATAATTAATAAACATAAAAAAAGTTAATATAACAGATAAATTATTTATAAAATAATCGATATTTAAAATTAATTAAAGATAAAATTAAAAAAACAATAAGAACATAGAAATTGAGTATCTATTTGTATATTATTATATATTATAATATTATTAGGCTCCTTCTTTCTCAAAGTCACCGACATGCTGCATGCTATATAATTAAAAACAAGGGTAGGATAGTAATTTCATATATGGTTTGTCTTTCTCCCTGTCTATCTTCATATATTCCACGAGTCTAAATCTACCCTCTCCCGTTTTCTCAAATTTGCAAATCACTTCAAATTAATGGAAACAAATATAAATGACGTTTGCTTTTGTTTACAGTAAACAACTATAAACAAATAAAGACTTGATTAAAAATTATAATAAAATTCTTAAAATTTCATAAGATTACGTATCAATTAAGATTAAATCAAACTCTTAAAATTAAAAGGCAGACTTAATTAATATTTACCATATATATTAAAATAGGTTTTATAACTTTTTTGTAAATATTGATAAAATAAAAATTTGATAGAGAAAGAAGTATTGAAATATGACTTTGTTCTAATTTTAAAAATTTTATTTGAAAATTGATTGTCTTAAATCTTTTCTTTATTTTTTAAAAAAATACTATTAAATTAATATGATAATATATTTAATTTTAAAATTAAGGACTGAACTAACTTATCTTATTAGAAATGATTCAAACAAAAGAGATGAAATATGAATAATTTATTATTTAACTTTAAAATTTTATAAATTAAAAAAAAAGTTAACTATGTAAATTTCATCTTTCAAAATCATTATTTTTAAAACATTTTTCTTCTATTTTCTTTCTATATGTTTTAAAATAGTTGTTTATCTTTTTATAAATTTGAGTCCACATTAAAAATCTTGATTGAAAGTAGAACACTTTATTTTCAATTAGATGTTGTTTTTAATAATTTTTTTCTTTATTTTTTTTAATTAGTTTTATTAGAAGGGTTGCATGCTTAGGGTAAAGGTTTTGCATGCAATTTTTTTGGAACAAAGAGTCCAATGGTATGTTTAAAGTGTTGGTATGAGTATTTTATGACATATTTGTTTAAAGTGTTGGTATTAGTATTTTATGACATATTTATATGTGTGTTGTGTGTGTGTGTGATAGTTATGTTTGTAATAGTTAAGGTTCTGGATAGTAATGATTCAATTATGTGTATGAAAAAATGAACTAAAGCGTTGTTGAACTAATTTAACACAATCTATGCATTTTTACATGGCTAATTTTTGCACAAAGTCGCTGGACATTTTTCTTTTTTTGAATAAAATTCAATTTAGTGAAAATTCAATTATTTTGTTCGCTGAGCGACTAAAAATTTGTTGAGTAATTAGACCTTTGCATGAGGGAATTTAAACATATATCTAATTCACTAGATGAAATAGTATTTTATAGAATTTAAATAACATATTTTTATATGTTTCTAAATAGTACAATAATTTATAATTCGATAATTATTATATTTATCAAACTATTATACTTAAATATTGTTATAGTGTGATGATTAAAAAATTGGTAGGAAAGAAAAAAATAACAAAAAAAGAATGAAACAGAAGAAGACACGGGACTAAAAATAAAAGATAACACATCTTCTAACATTTGACATCTTCCAAATTATGTTAGCTTTTAAACGAAGAAAATCACATTAACTGTATATTTTTAAAAAATAGAACTCAATTAAATTAAAATAAATAAAAACATCCATAAGTCATAAACTTATAAAATATAAGGATCAAATTAATAATTAAAATTTTTTAAAAACATTATAGTATGATTAATTTAGTTCAAATTAACCATGCAAATTGAATATATCAAATAAAAAATTAATTAGTTATTTGATAAATTTTCAATTTAAAAAAATTAATAAAGATTTAAAGTAAAATATTAAATATTACAAGATGTATAATATTTTGGAAATTCAAATTACTTTATATTACATTAATATAACTAAATAGAAAAAATATAAAAAAAAAACATTAAATACTTACTATACAACAAAATCAATAAAGAAACTCAATTAAAAAGAAATTATGGTAGATTTAAAATATAATTAATTTATAAATATAATGTGCTTTACTGCTTGATTAGGTGAAAAGAGTTTTCATATTCAACCATTAAATATAACTAGTTCACTTTCCACCTTTTAATTCAACTCATTCCATTTCGAACTTCTCTAACACAGTCATACATGTCAGTAATAATATTTTGTATTCCCTTAAAAAAAAAATTATATATGAACTCAGGGTCTATTACTAAACAATTGCACTAGTATAGAAAATAAATAAACAACAAATATTATTCTAAAGTTTGATATTCCTCTTTGACATCATTCTTTTATGCATTAGGTCAAACGGTGACTTCACCTTCACCATGAGATGTGTCTGGTTCTTGCTATTTTTCACTGTTCAATCAATGCTTTAACTTTCCTTTACGTCTCATCTTGCAGCAGCAGCCATGTGCCGACAAGCACACAGTAAAAGTTCTTCTTCATTGACCAATCTTCTACAATTTTATTTTTTTTCAGTCCAAAAAGAGCCATGATTCCTCCATATCCAAACATCACTATATATCTAACAACTCCATCTTTAGTTCATCCCAGAAAAACACTTTTTCTCCCACTGGGGTTCACACACGGACATCACCAAATCCAATCCACCATTCTTGTTGCTTTCATCACCTTGGCACTCATATTTCAGCCTAACATTATCTAAACAATCATTTCCACACATACTTTTAATGGAATTACAACGGGAGTAAAAGAAAAATAAAGTTTTTATATCTCTTATTAATAAGTTCGGAATCTTAAAAATGTTAAAGTATTATGTTTTCAATTTTAACTTAGTATACAAAATATGTAAATTAAGTAACAAAGTATTTAATCTTACATTTTATGAGAATCATATAAATAATGGCGGAACTATGTAATGAGGAGAGCCAATTTTGTTTTTGGAGTTTATTATTATTATATATATTTATATTTTTAAAAATTATATTTATATATTATTTATATTAAGTTTATATTATGGAAATTATAATGAAAGATAAAATAAAAAAATTAATGGAGACATTGATTTATAAAAGACATTTGGCTTTTTTTTTTGCTATAGAATTTTTTCATCATATAAATTATCATGAAAGTGTATGAAGAAAATAAATACAAAAAAAGATAGATTGGAAAGCAGAGCTTGGAGAACACATATATTGATATTAAAGTATACATTCACATGATCTCTCACCGATCAAAAAGTTTAATATCTTATTATGATTTATATATATTAGGTTTATGATTTCTTTAGGATGTTTGTCCCAAATTAAGTTTATCTCAAATTAGTATAAACCCTAATTGTAATTTTAGAGATTCTTTTATAAGATTGGTATGAACCCTAATCATACTTTTTCTCAAATTATTATAACCCTTAATCATGAAATTTAGAGATTTTGTGTTTTCTGCTGTCTATGGTCATTTTTTTTAAGTTAGTATTGCTTATTTAATTAAAGTGGTATGAATTTTGTTATGTTTTGCATTGCGATAATTGTGAATATAAATTTTATCTTTCTCTAAATAGGTGAGAGGTGATAAGTTTATATTAGAAAGATTATGATAAAGAGTAAAAAAATTGATTTTTTTTTTAAAAAAGAAGGTTTGTGATAAAATGAAAAAAAAATGCATATATATTAACTAAACTTTTCATAAAAAATTTCGTAAGAACCAGAATTCAAGATAATGAAAAACAAATATTTAAAGTTTTTAGAGTTATATATAATGAATTTAAAAATTAGTTAGAACGTCCGGGAAAAAACTTCCTCACATCTGACAATATCTACCAAATCAAATTGATGAGGTACGAAAAACTTATCTAAAATGGCATTTATGGTTTGGTATCATGATATAATAGCATAATATAATAGCAAATAATAGTCATATTTGTTTGAAATCTACTATTATATGTGCGTGTTTTAGAAAAAATGAAAAGAAAAAATAAAGAGTTTTTTTTTCTAACTAAAAAAAATTAAAAAAAATTATATGTAACAAATATAATATAATTTGACACCTTAATTTTTTTTTTCAAATTCCACCATCGCATGTAAAATATATTTTTCAACGAGCTGTAAAATGATTTATACGTGACAAAGGAGATTCTATAATGAGTTATAGGATAATTTTCTCATGTCTTTATTACAAAGAATGTTTTACCATATAAGACATAAGAACCAAATAATTATAATTCAATTTAAAAATAAAATTTAACTTTTTATAATAGTTTAGTCTGAGAAAAATGAAAACATACGATTATTTAAAAAAAAACACAGATTTCATGTCCACAATTTAAAATGCATGATAATTTAAAATGCGTGAAAACTTTTTAAACCAACAATTATAAATCCATTCATGTTTAGTCCAATTCTATCGATACGAAAGATGTGGTTTTTTTACCAATAATTTTTTCCTAAAATTATTTATTTAGGCAGATTTTAAAAACATTATCGAAATAAATAGTTATGTTCAAATAACAGAAACGTGAAAATATTAATTATTTTTAAATTGTTAAATAATTTTGTTTTTAAATATTTACAATTTTTTAAACAAATAAGTATATGTATTTTTAGTGTTAATTTCTTAATAAAATTAAATAAAAAATTATTATTATATAATTTAAAAATATAAAGTTTAATTTAAGATTTTTTAATAATTTGATAAATAATTTTATATATTATTAAAATTATATAATAAAATTTTATTAATAATATTATAAATAAAATAAAATAATATATATATATATATATATATATTTATGTATTTAAATAAATAATTTTTAATAATAAAATTATCTAAACAATTCAAAATGAAAAATATTTTATATAAGAAACCAAAAACATTATTTTTAGTTCATTAATTAAATTAATAATAAACATATAAAAATTAAGAATATATAAATAATATATAATTGTATAAAAATTTAAGAAAAGATAAAAAAATTTAAAAATCATTAGCTATATTATTAACAAACAGTATAAAATTAAAAAATATATTCACATAAATTTTAAGAAATATAAACTACAAACTTCAAAAGATATAGAAGTAATAAAGAATAAATTAAAAAAAAAATGTATGCTACAAATAAAAATATACATAATGGGAAATATTATAGTTAAAATAAAAGTAAATAACTTTTGTATAAAAGTATGAACTTCATCTTTAGGATACGATTTTATTATTTGAAATTTTGTCCTTTAAACACAAATCCACCTACTCCCATACTATTTTTAAAATATGTCTAGATAGATAATTTTGAAAGGAAATTATTTTGATAAAAAGAAAAACAAAACATTTTATGAAATATTAGAGTATAAATTTATATTATTATTCATAAACTACCCCTTCTTTGACCTTAACCGTAGAACTAAGATAAATAAAATAATTTTTTATTATGTTTGTAATTTTGTATTTGATTTTTTTTTTTCAAATAAGTTGTTTAATTAAAAAAAATTAATAAGAAAATTATATTTAACTTACCTAATTATTTTAAATTATTAACCTCCTATGCAATTCATTTACAAACTAACACGTAACTTTTTGTAACAAATAGTATTATTGAGTGAACTAGCTTTGATACGAAAGTAACGTAATTAGGGATGACAATGGAACAGGACGGGACACGTTTTGCTATCCCATATTTATTTTTGTAGAAAAAATTCGTTCTCATTCCTATACCTAAATCTAATGGTATCAAACTTTTGTTGAATTTCCATTTTTATCGGGTAACGAGTATAATCTCATACTCATACCCGTACCTGTTTTCTTACTACTTCAATATTAATTTTAATTATTTTTTATAAAATAATAAAAAATTATGCTAAAGTAAATATAATATTATCAAATATTCAATATTAAGAGGATAATTGTTTCTTCTATATCAAATACTTTAAATAAATTATAATTGTTTACATTTTAGATTAGAATACCAAATAAAATCTTATGAGAACCAAAACATTTATTAAATTTGCAAACATTAATGAAACCTAGTTGATACAATTTAAAAAAATATAAAAGGAAAACAAATATTCAAATTAAAATATATTTTAAATGTTTATTTACTTCAATTTTTTAAATTGTAATGAATATCTTTTTTATAAACTAATAAAAGTTATAATACATCATTTTATCAAAATGACGCAAAGAATAAATAATAAACATAATAATAAATTTGTTGACATAGATTTTATATCTTTTGAACTCCAATATATGTTGGATGTGATAAAAAAATATTCATGACAATTACATTAAATTTTTATATTGTAGTAAATAAAAGTTATTTATACAATTATAGTGAAAAAAATACATTATGATTGATAATGAGTTAGAAAAATAAAAAAAATTAGATAAAATATATTGAAATAATATTTTACATGATGAAAATAAACAACAAATAAAAATATTAAAAAAATTAACAAATGTGTGTTTTAGAAACAATTTGAGACACTAGTGAAAGAAATCGCACAAAGAAAAACAAATGTATAATTAAGGGTATGATAAGATGAAAAATACCTTACAGATCTAAACAAACTTTTCAAATATCAACATATATACTCAATGATTAAGAAATAATGAAAATTGTTTTAGCGAAACAAAATAGTTCTTCAAATGAAACAAAAATGAATAATAATAATAATAATAAGTACATAATATTTTTTTTAATATTACATATTAAATGAAAGATTTATGCTATTAAACAATTAAATTGGTAGTATTAAATGTTCTCATGTGAAAGGAAAATAGATAATAAATAAAAATATTAAAAAATAATAGAAATATTCAAATGTGAGACATAAAAAAAATTTAATTAACATACATCATTTTAACATAATACATATAAGATGAAAAATATATTGGAGATGCGAATGAGTTTCATGACAAACCAAATAATTGGAATAAATAAAAAATAGAAAGTATATATATATATATATATATATATATATATAATTACTTAATTAATTGTGAATATTTAAATAATTTAAATGAGGGTGGAGATATGACGGGGATAAGTATTACGGCGGGAATATGTACATTCCCATACCCAATTGAAAAAGTTGGGGATTTCCCATACCCATACTTATACCCATACCTAATCAATGCGGAGATTTCCCATCAAAACGGGAAATGGTTCAGACAATACCCACGAAAGCGGGTTTATTTGTCAACTCTAAACGTAATACTCATAATTTCTCTCTAAATCTAACTTCGATGGAAGTTCCATCTGTTAATGGATAAAAGTTTGATCTTAATTTAAAGTAGACAAACTTTTATTTAAAAATAAAGGAGAAATATTAACAAAATTGATATTGTTGATATTGCTCCTTTATTTCATATGACATTAACTTTCCCAAATATATTGAATTTGTTTTGGATATTGGAAATCCTTAACATAAAAGACAGGGCTAAAATCCATAAGTATTTATAGGTAATTTTGTTAATCCTTGCATAATCAGGACTTATCTTTGTTTACATCAAGATCAAGATGAATTTGGAAGAATGTGGAGTGGAGAGATAGAGAGTAAATTGAAATATTTTTTAAAGATGGAGAGGGATAACCCTAAACTTTAAATCTACAAGATTAGAAGTAATATAAAATAAAGAATGGATAGATTAAAAATAAAATATAAACCATTATTTTTGTAATTAAAGAAAATGAAAAGACACAATTAATATAAAAAAACACTGATATTGGTTAAATGGATAATTTTAATTAACTTGAAATCCATTTCACTACCATTATTTCATCACATGCACTTGCCAATATTCACAGCATGCACCTTTCACACACAAATCACTCCACCACATATTAATGATGAATGATTGTATTGTTTATCTGTCATCCCTGCCTATGTGTATTGAATTTTGTGCATGTCTGCAAATTTTTGCTTGCAGTCAAACGATTGAAATGAACATAAATCTATATGTTCCAATAGTAATTATCTCTGGACGTGACCACTAGCTAAAAATAAATCTCCTTTTTTAGGAACAAACCACTATTAAATTTTTAACTTTGTGTATTAGAAAAACTTTCATAATACACAATATAAAAAAAAATTAAAAATTATAGAAGGAAGTAAACTTTTAGATTTTGATATCTAAAGTTTTTATTTTATTTTAAAAAAATAATTCTAAATTATATAACTTGGAATTTAAAAGAAAAAAAAAATGAAGGTTTTCATAATGATGTAAGGAAAATATAAGGTGAAAAAAAAAATTCCTAACAAAAACATAATCCAAATTGGGCTTTTACGTCTAAGCCCAATTATATCATCCAAAAAATTTCAACATCTGAACATGCAACAAAAATACTTCTTCTTAAATCAAACACCGCTGCTGCCAGCATGAGCGGTCGCCGCCTCCACCGTGCTCAGCACAAAACCCGAACTGAATCTCCCCGAAGAAGAGAATGAGCAACAGGATGCGCGTGACATTTACCGTGGCCACGGTAGCCGTCGCAGCTGCCATCATATCCATTTTCTTGGCCGCGCGAAGGCGCAGGAAGCACGACTCCTCTTCTAGTTCGTGCTATTTGCATTCCGAACAGAAACCACAGAGTGCATTCAAACGCGTATTATCGGACAATTCTTACACTCCGTTCAAGCATCTCAGCAACGACGGTACATTTCACACTCTGCACACTCTTTTCGGTGTTTGGTTGCATTTCAGGGAAGGAACACGTGAAAGTTCAAGCACTCGATCGTGATGCTTATAGTAGTAACTATAGGAAATATACCATTCGAAGACTTTTCTGTTTTTGTTCGTACGATTTTTAGCTTGAGTTTTAAAAACTGAAGAGCTTAATGGAGTTTGCGATATTTTCCGGAGATTTTGAGCTGTGAAATGGATTGAGTTTGAGGAATGTTGAATCTGAAGTGACGAGTCATCGCAATTTCATAATCAAGATTGTTTTTTTATACGGAATGCATAGAGCTAGAAATTCGTTGTTTTAATTTGTGTTTGGATTCTTCATTTAGTTGTGTATGAAGGTTGTGAATATGAAACTGAGTTTAGTTGTTTTCTTGCAGAGGATGCTTCCCATTCGCATCCGTTTGAGGCGGAGATTACAGCATTGTTGAAAACTCCTCCGTCTGAAATTGAATTTGGAACTGAGATCGTAGACTTGGAAATGAAAGATTCATATGTTTGGGTTCACACCGAGACGCAGTTAAAGGAATTAGTTGATGTGTTGAGCGAGGAGAGGTTTTTTGCTGTGGATACAGAGCAACATAGCTTACGATCTTTTCAAGGCTTTACAGCATTAGTTCAGGTAATTTTGAGTATTTGTTTAACAACTAGTCTCTGATTGCTTATCTCAGTAATCTGTTTGATAAATTTGTTGATGTATTTGTCTTTTTATCTCATGGAGCAGATTTCTACACTGGAGAAAGATTATTTGGTTGACACAATTGCCCTGCATGATTTTATGGGCATTCTTCGCCATGTTTTCGCCAATCCTTCAATATGTAAAGTATGCAACTGATCATATTTTAAAATTGTTTAAATACGATTTATAAATTTTGGGAAGAGGGGGTTTACTTAGTTTTTAAAATGTAAAATATAATCGGAATAATACAGATTTTTCCCGGTTTAATTATACTTTTGATCTTTCAGGTATTGTAATGTGGGATTTTGGTCTCTTATTTGTCATGTTATCATCTAGTGTTACATCGGAAAAACCTATTCAGTCTCTAATGTAGAACATATAAAGGGACCAAAATTGCTGATTTGCATTGCAATACCTAGTGGACCTAATTTGCGCAATTGGAATTTTGGGAGACTAAAATCGTACAATTTTGATATTTGGGAACTAGAAGTACGTAGATAGATAGGTAGACATTGCATTGAAAACATACTGTCTATCAAAGATTATTTTAGTTGAGTTTTTTGTCTGTATTTTTTCCATCCAAGTCAATTTACTACGGTTTCTTTCCCTCTCAATTGAAAATTTGTGGATAGGTGTTCCATGGGGCTGACAATGATATAGTCTGGCTACAGAGGGACTTCCACATATACGTTGTTAACCTCTTTGATACTTCAAAGGTGAGCTGCCTTTACATGTTGCCATTATCATGTTGCTGGACCATGGACCATACATAATCATCTCCTCATGCATATCAGAAATGGAGAAGTTTGCATTTTACAATTGATTGGCGTTAACTTCTTATTTTAAATACGGTATGTTGTTCATGTGCTGTAGGCATGCGAGCTGCTGTCAAAACCACAGAAATCACTTGCTTATTTGCTTGAAACTTACTGTGGTGTGACAACAAATAAATTATTACAGGTTTGACACATCGTACTTAATCCTTCACTGAATGACTTTATTAATTAGCCGGGATAACTAATACTTAGTAAAATGCAATACCTAAACTTTTCATTTGCTCATATTAGTTTGAGCATTATTATAAAAGAAATTATAAAGTTATGCCATTTTATTAGCTTTTCGCAATGAAGGGTAGACTTTTTGAGTCTTATCTAGAATGGGAGAATTTCTCTTCCATTCAGGGAACTATTTCTCTTTTGTAAAGATTTCATAACACTCTTTGTAATTATTCTTTCACTTGTTTGTTGGATAAACATCAATTGTAAATTTCTTTTGTACACAGGATTACAAGTGAAACAATAGAAGGAGTTTGACCCCTAGCAGTTGAGATTAAGACTAACATTTATTGTACTGAAATGGCAAACCGTTACAAATGTGTTGGAATAAAGTAATAATTGAGTATTGGTTGAATGGTGAATTTATACTAGACCTTATTGAACAAAAACAGAGAAAAATATAGAGATGCACGCTAAAAGTACAATAGTTTTATTGTATCACGAAACTTTAGTGGTGAATTCATTTTCACAATCATGAGGGCAGATGTAGTAACGCATCTATCCTGACTTTTTACTTGTCATCATGTAAATTGAAATTTAGATTGCTCCAGCAAGTTAGAAGAGATTTCTGAATCATACATTTGAAATAGCTCCCTTTTCTACTTTTAATTAGTAGCCATCTGAACAATGAATTATATTGTGCCTGCAATCGTTTATAATCTTGTTACATTGGTTATTAACGATGCAGGAAACAGGATATTTAATGAGGTATATCAAAGAATTGAACATGGTTTCTTATTTAGAAATGGGGTTAATAAGTCCCAATTATGAGGACACTGCAAAACTGAGTGTTGGTGCCTCTCAATGCCAAGAGGCCCCAATTCTCTCACAAAACATTACAAGATGATCACTTTTTCCACCTCACCTCTTATATATAGGTGACATGCCCCATTGAACTATCTTATCCTACTAACCTAATGTACTTAACTACTGATTGAGCTATCTAGCAAACCTTTTCTTATTTCTTGTATTAAAATATTAAAAGAAAGATACAAGGCTATTATTCTGTGTTTGGGATGTTTTTAGTTAGTGTTCAGAATTGATTTATGTTATATGCTTAATTGTAGCGTGAAGATTGGAGACAGCGCCCTCTCTCGGCAGAAATGGTACATTATGCCCGAACGGATGCACACTTTCTGTTGTATATTGCGAATTGTCTGATCAATGAACTCAAACAACTGGACAACGGTATTCATTCTTGTCTTATGTGAGGAAAGTGAGAAAAGATAGAAACGAGAAAAGTTCTGATAAATGCTAACCATTTTATTTAGTACCCAGAAACTTTGAAAATCTACCTCATCAAGCCCTTGTCCTCCTTTTACATTTTTCACATACCTTGAAAAATATGAGTTTGAAGGAAAACATATTAATTTATACCTGAAACGTGCAAGATCTGCAACAAATGATTATGTTATGGCCTTAGCATCGTGTCATTTTGACCAGATAACATTGATGAATTAACTGAAGAAATAAGTTTGATAGTTGTCACTTCTCATCTCAACAATTTCTTAGGACTCTATGTTAATGTTGTTGGGTCTAAATTCTGAATTTATTATGTCAGAAAACTCTTCCAGTGACAAATTCCATTTTGTTCTTGAGGCTTGTCGGCGTTCAAACACGATATGTTTACAACTTTTCACAAAGGAGATTGAAGCATATCCTGGGGAATATTCTGCATTATCATTATTTTCGCGTCAAGTGAGCAGTCATGGTTCTACGTCTATATCAAATGAAACCCAGGTTTGCTGCTTCCAGTTCAGATTTGAAGTATTGTGAGTGGTCAAATTGATACACTGTTCTAATGTGATCTTCTGATTATGGCTTTAGAATATTGTGAGGCAACTATGCGCATGGAGAGATCTGATGGTGAGTTATAATATATAAAGGCTCCTTAAATTTAGATACCATTATAGATTAGTTTTATAAATATTACAGTGACTATCAGTCTTTCTTAACTTCCTTTAGTTTAAATACTGCTTTACTTTGCACATTATGAGATGGAGCATAAATTCATTCTGTGTTCCCAGTCATTTGAGAGATATCGTAATTTTTTTTTCAAAATATGGCAACATTTTTTATGTGGTCTGGCAAAATAAAACTTATTTTAATAATGGACTTAAAGAATACATTGACAATTGGTTTCTGGTATGTTGAAAATACTTGACATATTCAGTTATTTATTGGTGGGATAATTTTTCAAGTCTATTTAAGTTCATTTCTGCCATAATATATCCAAAGAAAAAATTTACAAAACTAATTCTGTGATGGATTTAACTTATTTTGGAGAAATAATCACTTCTTTTGCTAACTTTAATTTTTTGGGGGAAAAAAACTATTATTTTCTCAGAAAAAACGGTTTCCAAGCATGTGCTTAGTTAAAATGAAATAAATTTATAAATGAAGATTCTGTGTAGCTTGCTGTACAAATTTTAATGTAGTGCTGAAAATATTCTATTTGGGGCCAGAAAATTGTATGTTAGTAACATGAGTTGATTATTCTGTGGCATGTCCATACTTCAGGCTCGTATTCATGATGAGAGCTTAAAATATGTACTCTCAGACCAGGCAATTGTTGCTTTGGCAAGTCAGCCTTCAGCTAGTCACTCTGAAATACACAAGATCATAGCCCAGGCTGACATCAATATGGAAATGGGTGTGAACTCTTTCATCATTTCCCCATCTCCTGTTGTTTGCAGTCACCTCACTGATATCTATCATATGCTTGCAAACAAGTTGGTTAATGATGATGATGATATTTATTCAGTGATTCTTCAGAAGTGTATAGGTCAAAATGGGAATTGTCCGCTTTCTATATTCAATTATGCTTTGTTGATAAACAATAATCTAAGACCTAATTTAGCCCATAAACAACTGGGCCCAAAAAATTCTAAACAATATTCTCGGAAGGCTTCTCGAGATTTGTTTGTTCAAAAGTTCTCTTGTAAATCTCCTGTTTATCACAATTGCCGGATATTTGCTAATGATGGGAGGCTACTTTGTTATTGTGACGAGAAGAAGCTTAAATGGTTTGTGCACTTCATTTTTTTTTCTAGTTTAGACTAAAAGTTTCTGTTGGTTTCTCTTAGATTAATATTTAGATTTCCAGGTATCTTAGTCGGGATCTTGCAAAACTTGTTGATGAGGATCCCCCAGCTATAATGCTTCTTTTTGAACCCAAAGGCCGCCCAGAGGACGAAGACAATGACTTCTATATCCAGAGCAAGAAAAATATATGTGTTGGATGTGGTGAAGGAAATCACTATTTACGGTATCGAATAATCCCATCATGTTACAGAATACATTTCCCTGAGCATTTGAAAAGCCATCGTTCTCATGATATTGTCCTACTTTGTGTGGATTGCCATGAGGTCGCACATGCTGCCGCAGAAAAGTACAAGAGAAAAATAGCTGTTGAATTTGGGATTCCTCTCTACCTTCGGAGGGTAGTTCATCCAGGTCAAAAGACTGAAAAACAAATTGAAGAGAGTGGTGTATCTCCATTACAGTTACGAACAGCTGCTATGGCTCTTTTACGCCATGGACCAAGAATGCCTCTCAATCGTCGAGAAGAACTGACGGAGGTTTGCTTGTATTTGTATTATTATTTTGGTTGCTTTGACACAGTTATTGACTATTGAAGCTGCCCACATGATGAAATTCTATTCAATAGTTTCAACTAAACGTTGTTAGAGATAGCGAAGTTAAATTGATCTGTTTAAGGAATTCTTTGCAGATAGATTAGATGCATTATACCTATAAAATATGGGTTCTACATTATACTTCTGTAGTGATTATCATTGTTAGTTATTTGTTAATTTACATGCAGATTATAAAGAGATATTATGGAGGAAGGGACATATCTGACGAAGATCTAGAAAGAGCTTTGCAAGTTGGCATGACGCCTCATGAGAGAAGACGATTTGAGAAGAAGAGAGGGTTTTCTTTTAAATATTCTACAGGGAGTACTGCCACAGTACCAGAACAGAATTTTGATGCCGAATTAAAAGCTGATGTGGATGACTTAAAAGCCGATACCCATGAAGGCTCATATGCAAATGAAGTAGATACGGAGCTTTTAATAAGAAAAGATGATTTTAGAAACTCCACTTCAGCTTCTGATGTTACAGTTAACGGACCTGACTCTGCAACTTTGAATGAAAATGCGATTACAGTTGCAACTGCAGATTGCAATGAAGGCGGTGACTCTGCTGCTGTAGATGTTGATAACAGCTGTCTGAACAGAACACAAACAAATGGACTTGATGACTTGTCTTGTTCCCCCAATGATGAAAAATCTATGCATACCGAACATAATTCAAAACTCTCTCTCTTGGGACATGGACCTCATGGGAAACAAGTTGTAGAACATTTACTGAGGGAGTATGGCGAAGATGGCATTCGAGAGTTTTGTCAGAGATGGAGACAAGTATTTGTGGACGCTGTAAAACCACGTTTTCTTCCTGGTGGTTGGGATGTAAAACACAGGTATGCTATCATTATCTGTTCTTTTGTCTTTCTAATCACAAGTTATTATCCTTATGCTGTTAATTTATGCTCAATGAGCATTTATTTCATATATTCAATATACCTTTTGAGGCTATTGCCGTTGAATCTGTGGGTTACAAGAACATAAATAATACTCTCGTCCTAAAAAAACTGAGAATATAAACAAATCATTTTCTAGTTGGAGCAAAAAGGACTAATTATTCACGATTCGGAAAAGGAGACTAGTTTTAGTTTTCATACATCATAACATTGCGAATATACTTATATTCAAAATTCGGCATCACATTATTTGGCCAGCCATCTAATTTATTTATTTACTTTGAACTTCGTTCAGTTTCCAAGGTAATTGATGATGCTTAAAATCGTCCTCAATATATCTTGTTAATATCCCAAAATCTTTATATGTTATTTTTGCTGTCTATTAGGTAGTTATTTGCAGAATAGACTTGTAATACTGATGTGTATAGAAACTGAGTTTATCATTCCTTTCCTCGAGGCTTTGATTTTGGACACTATTTTTGCCAGTGGAAGAAGGGACTTCGGGGAGTTCAGTGTGTACAAACCTGACAAGAGAGAAGCTTCAGCAACTGCAGATTAATTACAGTAACCTGAATGTTTTTGTACTTCAATGCCGTCAAAATCTGTTCCATACTCAGCTTCCCCTCGCATAGAAACTACATAGACTCGCTAGTTTCATATTTTGTTGTTGATTTTACTATTTCATAATTCCGAGTTTCGCCCTTTTTGTATTGTAACAATAGCACAAATGACATCTAAGGACATTTTTGCCCATGCTATAATTATTCGAACACGAGTTTACAAAAGCAACAGCGTTGTGGCATGTTTACCAAACCAGAAGCAAATTCTAAGGCAAAGAACCATCGTAGCCATTCCAAGCCATCAGCGGCTAAAGCAATAGAAGGTGTTCCCCTTTTTATTTGAAAAAATAATCCCATTTTCTGCTTTACAAACTTTAAAATTAGGGTAGGAAGTATGTTGATTGAATGTAACGTTAATTTTCAATTTTTTTTTTCCTTATCAAACGATTTTCTTTATATATGAGGAAAACCTATACGAAATAAAAGATAGTAGCGAACGATGAACGCGACATCAAAGATACTAAATTTTTTAATTAAAAAATAAATAAAAAATTTATGATTACACAATTACGTTCTGAATCCAAGCTAAAGAAATGTCACAGTAAAACTTCGTGTGCAAAAATGAAAAACATGATTAAAATTTAAAATTAAATGTGACATGAAAGATATTAAATTAGATCACGGGTGGATTATTACATCTGCCATTTTGTTTAGTATTATAGAAATGGGCATGCTCTTGTGTTCCAATAGACCCTTTTTCTTATCTAATTCTTGTTTATACATTTATATTTATTTTGGCAGGAATGAATAAAAAGGCCTCAGTGTAGAGGATCAATACAAAATTTTAGTCAGTATTGTCCATGAAAATTCGACAACCAGGCAATTATACTTATCGCTGCAGCTAAAAAGACACTCTAGATAACATGTAGGCAAATAATTCATTTCATTAGGAAGAAGAGCACTTAGATTTTGCAAATAAATATCTTCCAATATTGACGTTAGTCTCATCCATATTCGGTTACAAAATTTGTGTATAAAAGAAGAATCCTAACGAGCCAAAAAGCCCTCGGTAGTGCGCGCAAGATTAAAGGATAAACGATTGTCTGCTCCATCAACCCTGAATCTTCTTCTGATGGCAGAACCATTAAAAGTTATGTTGAGAATACGAAATTGAACCATAGTACAAAACAGTAACTATTACCATGGTACAAGCAGTTATAGTGACAACAGCTGTGATTTGTGGTCAATGCCGTTGAATATGTAGGTTCCGGACATTGGTACGAATTGCTTTGTTATGAGCTGCGACAAACATAAATACCGTGATTCCCAAATCAAATACAATATAATTATTAAATAGGACAAACAAAATTAACTTCCGCTGTTAGAACATGCATTTAAGACGATTTTGCAAGACTATGGCTACCTGAAACTACAAAATCCCATTATCATACTGTGAACAACCTCGATTCAAATGCATTGTGATGGATGCTTAGTCGAAAAACTGATTTTCCTAAAAAATGGATAATAATAAGGTGATTATCCATATCTATTGTTCAATGTTTAAGTTATACGAGTATGAGAATGTGTTGAGGAATACTTACCTATATATCATACAATCATACTACAGCTATATCTAGCTTCCGGTGTAAGCCTTTTTACATTGGTTCCCAACTACTACACCTCATTTTCTTAGTTTTTCAGTAGCGTTCATCTTCACAAACAGTGGTTGTGTTAAAATTATTACTAAGTATCTGAACAAAATTTATTTTACCTCCTCCCTAATCTTATATATTTGAACTCACTGGCCGTTACTCTGTGATAGACATGTGTGTAGTTGAAAGTGTACAAATACACCACTTTATTTGCTCCCAGTGACTTACAATCTTAGATCCACTACTGTTCACATACATTATTTATAGGAGGTTAGTGAGCAATACCCTCATTCCCAACCCAAGTCCTATCTATGGCATGAATCCCCTCGTGTGAATCCATTATCATTGTAACCTGCTCACTACTTGTTTAACAACCTTCCGCACCTAAACTCTGATAATATCAACAGGAAACTTCATACACTATAAATGTTGGCCATATACACATGTTATTGTCCAAATCCACAATCGAACTCTTGGACTCCATTTTATTTTCTTAAAAAACCTAAGATTTTGGTTTCATAGATCAGGGAACAGGTAATTGATAAAATAATGAATTGGGGTCCAGTGAATATGACATTGAGCAGGAATGAGGATACTGCTTTCTTCTGTTACATGGTTTTGTATCTGAATCTGGATACACAATACCCGGCCAAGACGGGCCATGATCATTGGGCATTGGACGCATTATGATGAATTGTGTTGGAACAAGGAAATTTTTTAATAAAACGTCCCTCGCTCAAGCAGGGATCATTTCAAAAGATGGGAAAATACAACAAAAGGACAAGTTTATCTGACTTATTTTTAAGCTTGTAATTTGTATTTAGTGTCTCCTGTGTTAACTTCCATGGCTTGGGTTAATGGAAGACAAAATGTGACTGGACCAAGACGAGGTTGCAAAATTTTCTCACTATAGGCTAAGAAAACAACCCAAGCGATGAAAAGCTTGCAAACGAGACTATTCAGGATGAGCTAGACTAGCTAACCTTGATCACTTCTTGCGATGCAATTCCTCCAACCAAAGCAGCAACAGCATGAAGCTCTGCAGCACCAAAGCGACACATCTCGTTGATAAGGTCCTCAGCCAAAGTGGCACCATTGCATCCCAAATCATTAAGTAAGCTGATTGCTGTGCTCTTTAATCGAGGTATATCCTCATCCATGGCACTTCACAACAATCAACGAATAAGCAAAAACCAATCTCAAAAATAAGTGCCATTATAAAAAAGGAAAATACTGAGATTTCAGACCCTGAACAGTGTGAAGCATCATTACCTGTCAAATTGTCCGGGAAAACTATTGTAATTGGCAGCAAACCGGTCAGCCGCACGAAGCAAAATATAAATTCCCATGGCAATGCTGCAACCCGTAACCACAAAAGCAGCTTTTCAGCAAAACAAATTTCCGCAGATTAATTTGTAATATGAAAAACCATCCAAGAAACAATTTATAAAATGAACATAACCTGGAATCCTCATCAGTTAAGTACTTCTGTAAATCAGGTAAGTTTGGAGCATTAAACTCATCTTCTATTAGACGGTACCTGCAAACCTACAAAATAAAAATTAAGATCAGTACAGAAGACTTTGCAGGCATCTGCAATCGTGCAATTGCCCTACATACTAGAAAAGGGGGAGGAAAGAAGCTGAGGGAGAAATAAACATTTGCAATCATAGACACAGAATATACCCAACTTCCATGATTCATTAACAGCAATAACGATAGAAATAATACTCTACCATTAACAAGAACTTGGTGGAATTTTCAATCGATCTTTTGGATCCCAAAACAAAAAATAATAGTGTAATCCTTTTGAATGTTCATTCTACAAAGCTACAAATGAAAAAAAAAAAAAAAAAAAAATAGCCACATTCTTAGAGCGTAAGGAAAATTGGGTCATAGAATCACCAAGGTGCCATTGAGTGGAATCAGAATGGGCAGTGATGGAATTAAATAGAACCTAACCAATGCTTGATTTATTTTGAGCCAGCTAAAAAAATTTTAATCTAACTAAATTAGATTACTGCAGCAAACGGATGAAAGCAAATAAGCAGCCCCTTGGAGAATTCCTTAGAAGCATTCACTTAATCTAAATTGCACAATAAAAGCCATGTGTAGGTTATACATCATCTTATTTCATTTCAAGCTAAGTAGGTTAACAAATGCCTTCAGAACATTGGTTAAGCACTAAGGGAGTGGAAAGTTTTCACTAAAATAAGTTAATAATACACCCTTGGTGCCCTTAAGGCACTCGTTAGCAATACCAGAAGACAACAGTAGAGTATCGCAAGTTAAAAGACAGTCAGGTATACCACACGGGTAAAATCCACAATAGTTAAGACTTTTCAAAGACAAGAATGCCAAGCTCTTTAAATTATAGGTGCTTATAGAGAAGTTAGACAAGGAAGCCTCTGAAAAAGTTAAAATACATTAGTTGATTTTAACTTATAAATGAAATGAGAAATATAGTCATTTTACTTCTTGGATTCATTTTATTTGTCTCTCTAGAAAGTGCTTGTTATGAAGTTTATTTAAACTAGCCAATTGTCCATTATGTATAGATAAGCAAAGACATGTGGTAACCAGACAGATTGAAGCAAATAATCATTCAAAAATATGGAGATCATTCACAATCATTATTAGTTATATAAATTGAATCTGATTGAAAGTTCACAAGCTTACTTTGAGTTTTCTTGCATTTTTACAGAAGCTTTTAATCGTTGACCTTGGAATGCTATTTGAATCTCTACCAATCTTCTTCAATATACCTCTCACTAGATGTTCTATTACAAGAAAATCAGCCTCAGCTTTAGCGTGATAGATATTCTGCAAATTCACATATTGCCTGCAGGAACATCAATATATCTCAGGTAAATAAACTAACTATTCAAAAGGAAAGAACCAGAGATATTTGGCTGAAACTATATGCATGAAGACCGCACAGAAATTGATTTATGTGAGCTTATTATGTTAATTAGAAAAAAGTAGAGGATATATGGTTTCCTCTAAATTAGAGATCTTGTTGCCTATAGACCGCTATAAAATAAATGTAAATATTCTATCATGATTTTTCAACACTAATGATCATTAATTTTTAGAGAAAATAAAAATTGCTCTGAAAATTTGTAAATTTTTGGATAATTACTCAGTGGAAGAAGTCATATCTGGTATAGATCCTTCAAGGGGTACCTCCCCGCCACCTTCATTTGCAATGAAATCCTGCAAAAGGGTGAGAAATGTACCATCAAATCACCAAAGTATAGGCAATCAATCAAGACCACTCACACAAATAACAGTTGTCTCACAGCAGTGAATTACAACAAACTCACAGGTAACACCTTTCTGTTACTACTCCAGCCTTCAATTTCACAAGTTCTAACTAATTGCCATCCAATAAAAAAACATTATAATTTTAAATATATATGATTTTTTCCACATCAAGTGAAGCAAAGCCCGTAATGTGATGATGAAGCACCAACCTTCAGAGCTGCCACCAATACCCAAAAATCTGACGAATTAGAATCCACTTCAACAGAACTATCATTTAGTATCTGTTGCAACTCCGTACCTAAGAAAGTACACAACATTAGAAAATAAATCATATTTTTTATTGGGCTGCAGATGTAAATGTTTATACAATAGCTACGTATTCTAGTTTTAGAAGAAAATAACTTTTTTTTTATTGAAGAAAAAAATAAAAACTAGAAAAGCAATTCACATAACACCACCCTTAACTGGTAAGGATACATTCTTCATAGCAAGCAATGTATGGATTTGTCATTTTTCACAGAGGAAGAATTCTCCATCAAACAGGTTGATAGTAACTTCAGTGCAAAACTCAACAAATAGATTTTTGGAACCCTAACATAGAACACTTGAAATTTAAAAAAACAAAACAGTTTTCTTTAGTATTATTATTGTCCCACCTCCAAGCATCCTGTCAAATTTAAACCTACAAGCTCCCAAAAAAAATCCATAGTCATGCTCCCTATCCAATAAAACAAAAAGGACACAGAGATTCTTGAAATGAAGATTAACAAAGGAAAAAAGTTAAAATAAGTCAATAAAAAATTATCTACTTACTAATTCCTCGGGGAGCAAATACTTTGAATGATGAATCAATAGCCTCTTTATAATTATCTTCATCTTGTGCAACCATCCCAGCCTTAAGAAGCTCCTACATATTCACATTCAAAGCTAATTATATAACAAGAATAACAGTAGATAAAAAAAAGACTAAATGATTTAACAACAACCTTGAACTCCTTCTTTTCTTCTCTAGTCGATGGAAGCCTACCACCATGGCTTTTTGTCCACTCATCAGCCTTCTTGACAAGAATGACAACATATGGTACGTGTTTATGGACCACAGGATCTTGAACATTCAAATCAATGTCATCTGCAAATCTGTACATAACCATGAAATAAAAATTCAAGTGAAACTGGGGAAGGAACATGTCTATGGTCTCAGCTTTTCAGGAATTACTTAGGTTGACAGGACTAGTGACATAGATGAAGGAAAAACCAAATCTTACTATACAAGCACACGAAATGAGCAGCAAAGTGCACAAGGGGTCCAACCTAGTGGAGTCCAGGAAGGGCACATGTAAACAGCCTTCACCCCATTACTGGAGACTCTGGAGAGGCTATTTCCATGATTTGAGCTCATGACCTCCGGGTCATACGGCAGTAACCTTACCATTGCACCAAGGGCCAAGGCTTGCCCTTATCTTAGCATAGAAAAAAATTAGCCGAAAGAAAGATAAAACTACTCTATACCTCTTGAGTTCAGGCCAAGGGTTATTTAAACGTAGATCATCCAAGAAATGTTCAGGCTTTGACTCAATCACATCATGTTCCTAATAAAGACAACAAAAAGTACTATTAAACCAAAGCATGCAAATTATGTTGATGCTCACAAACACACCAATGCTTTAATAAAGGTATTGCAATCCCAGCCACTATTTCCCTTCTCTTTTTAATACAATTTTCCAAATGGACACATTCAATTATTTTTAAACTCTCTGACAAGTCAAATATTAGATCAAAGTTAAATTGGTGATAAAAAATAATAGCTCATTTCCTCAGGCATCATATCATTCCTTGAACATGTAACATCGTCAAATACAATGAATTTAAAATTGTCCATTTATTTAATTACCTTCACACTAATTCGAACAAACCCTGTAAGGCCATAGGAGCGAGCAAAGATCAAAATCACATTTGCCTCCCTGCAGATTCGGTCAAGCTTAATCATTGAATATTCCACGAGCTGAAAGTTTATCAAAGTTAAAGGTTACCTTAATTGAATAATAAAGATATATTGTCAATTGATGAATTGATAGCTTTCTTTCAATGACAAAGAAACACGAAAAAACAGAATTATGAACAGAGGCAAACAATCATGTTTGCATACAAACTCGAATTATTTATCTCATAGGAGTTGAGTGCATCATAGTAGCATACCTGAGTGGCAACAACCAAAGTAAATTGAGAAAAGAATGATGGATTTGTCTCAATCAATGTTTCAGGAGACTCTTCTACAAACTTAGCTTTAACTGCGTCATTCAGCTCTTGAAGAAATGAGCAAACACATTTTGCCTTTGACTTTCCAAGACTTGACTCGTCCACTACAATTATGAGAATAAAATGAGACCTAAAAGAGTTTCAGAAACGCATAACCAGGTAGAATAACAAGTTGCTGTACCCAAAAAATTGTTTCCAAGGTCACCCTCTTCAACTTTAGATCCATCAACTACAGTGATGCTTCCAATCCCACCAAGAACAAGATTCTTGAGCGTTTCAGAACCTGTTGGACCACAGTTAAGTAAGCAAATACTAGATTTCTCAAGGTCTGCTTGTCCTTGATCACCCCATATTCTGCATTTTCAAATAAATAATGAAATATGGATGAGATCAAGAGATGTCTCAAAGACTGTCCCCAAAGAAGTTAATAGAAATTGGCAAGACAAGCACAATCTTCTGTTTAAATCTTCAATTACTAAAATAACACCATATTTTCACTTCATTTCTGCATTTCCCGTTTTATATACAAGAAAGAGTGAAAAACTTTCTATTATTTCCGTTTCCCTATACAAGCTTAAAATAGAAAATGAAACATCATACCTTTTCTCAAACCAAACGACCTTAAGATTCTAATTTCAGATCCAAATACATAAAACACAAGCACATAGACAAAATTCACAAAGGAAGCACAAGAATGAGAACAGTTACTCTTCCTGCCACTACAAATCAAAACATTTCACTAAACAAAATAACAACTAGTTTCTGCCTTTTGCGTATTAAAAGCATCTCCATTACAAGATGCATCTATTCAAACACAGAAAATTCCACTCGAGTTCATCAATATTTCACAACATTTAATCAAATCACCAAACCCCAAACACCAAATGGACCTTCAGTCAATATTTCACAACATTCACACGAATTCACACGCCTTAACAAAAAATCCACTCGTTCAACTAATTAACACGTGCGTGAATCAACTAATTAAAACGTGAATCAATTGACAGCGTACCACAATAAGAAAGTCCAATACTCATACCAAAAATTAGTTCTCCGCCGCGCCATTGAGTTGGCTAGGTTTTTTAGACGAACAATGTTAGGTTAAAACGAAGTGGAAAATTAGGTAAATAAGAAAATAGCGAGAGTACCTGAGTTGGCGATCGTACTTAACCTTAGGTTCTGCCATTGTTGAATTCAGACGTTTTTTTATCTCCTTTTTTTTCTCACTTTTTCAGTTGCTATTTGTTTGGTACTTCAGAGTAGTAGCTTGTTTTGCTTGCTACGAACGCAGTGTATCAGTTTCAGTTTAGTTTGTCGAGTGAGAAAGGGAAACTTGACGCCACGCGTTCAAGAGACGAACGACGTCGTGCGATTCTAGCTTCAAACAATATTCGGATTCTGCATCACTTTTTTTATTATGCAAGGACAGGAGAAGAAGAAGGTTACGAAATGTATAATCCCGTAGTTATTTAATCACATTTGTTAATTATTAGTGATCATATTTATTAATTATTAGTTAAAACAGTTTTTTTTTACGATAGTAAAAAAAATTAATTTTATTATAAATATAAATAATTTTTATGATTTATTATAAATAATTTTTATATTTTTTTAAAATAATTTTATAATTAAAAATTATTAAGTATTTAAAAACGGAATTATAGATTTTTATATAAGTATGGATTACAACCCTTTATATTTTGAAGTCTAATTAATTTAAATATTATAATTTAAGTTTATGATAACTTTTTTGTTTTTTATTAAATATTAATGGCTTTAAATTTTAATTAATTAGTATATCTTTTCTGTTATTTCTAACTTGATGATTGATTGTTGTTATGATTTCTTAGTTTATTTAACTCTCATCACGTTCATGATTTCCATATTTTATATTTTATAATTTTATATGATTTAATAATTTATCTATGTATTTGGATAGATAAATTATTTTTTTATGCTTATGCTTATATTTATTTTTCAAATTTATCTTTTAAATAAAAGTTTTATATTAAATGAAAATAACTTTTTTAATCAAATTTACTGTTTTTTTTATATTTGATTTTTTTTTATTTGATATTTTTAAAAATTAATATTTTTTTTATACAAAACCACCTAAAATAATAGAAACTATTTATAATAAAATTATAAAAATTATATATATTTAATTTCATAATTATAAGAATAATAATATTTTTTTTACTTTTAATCATAAAAAAAGTGAATACATGTATATTTTGACTAGTAATTTCATAATTTTGTTATAATTTTTTAATTCTATAATTTTACAAATTTATAATTTTAAAATTTTATGAATTTATAGTTTTATAATTTCTAAATTTTATAATTTAACAACTTTATAATTTCATAGTTATAATTCTAAATATAGAATTTTATAATTCTAAAATTAATAATTTTACAATTTTATATTTTTATAGTTTTATAGTTTTATAATTTTATAATATTATAATTTTACAATTTTATAATTTATAATTTATAATTTTATAATTTTATAATTTTATAACTTATAATTTTATACTTTTACAGTTTTATCATTTTATAACTTTTGTAATTTTATAATTTTTAAAATTTTTAATCTATAATTTTATAATTTTATGATTTTTATAATTTGATGATTTGATGGTTTTATAATTTTATTAAAGAGGTATAATTTTAAGATGAATACTATATAAGGTTCATAATTAGATAACATAATTATGTTCTATGAATGAGCTAGATTTGCAGGATTGGTTGAGTGTATTGTTTCTTCTACAAATAAATCAATAAATCTTCTATATATACATAAGTGAAAGAAGGAGTCGATATATGAAATATCTGGAGAAAGAAAAAAATATTTCTCGGTTCAATTTTCCCTCGTAAATAATATTAAGAGTCTCATTAAATATATTTTGGTTTAATTACTCGTAAGGTATCCAGTTTGGGTCAAGGGGTGTTAATTTGGTACCCGGCGAAAAAAAGTTTCAATTTGGTACCTAAGTTATTTTAAGTGCATCAATCAGGTACATTTTCATTGAGCCGTTAAAGTCATTAACGTTGACGAATGAACAAGATCTGTTGACACAAATATTTGACACGTGGTATGACACTTATTTCTGACATGGTATTTTCAAAATATCTAATAAAGTAATTTGCGTTTGAATTAAAAAATTAAGTCTTTGAAAGTGTTAAGTTTGGAAAGTTGAAAAGGTGAGTGAGAAGTGAGAAGGTATGGAGGAAGAAGCGATCGGGGCTTCTGCAAAATCGAAGGGCGAATCGATCGGAGAAGGTGAAATCGTTCGGAGAAGGTGAAATCGTACGGAGAAGGTGAAATCGTTCGGAAAAGGCGATCAAAGGTATGTTTTTTTTAGACCCATGTTCTTCGTTCTCTTCAGGGCATGGATTTAGTTTTTTTTTTTATTCGAATGCGTTTGCTTTGAAATTGGTGTGTTGGTATGCTTTAGGGTGTTGTTTTTATACGCGTTTGTCGGTTGAATGTGCTTTTTAAGTAATGTGGTTGGGTGTGTATTTGTTTAATCAATTTTGTGGTCCACCGTTTGTGTGAAAGTGACGGTGTTATAGTTGTGGTCCCCCATTTTAAATTGTTTGTCGGTGTGTATGTGATATTGACTGTAAATTTGGTATTATTGTTTGGGCAATTTTATAGATTACAAATGAACGACCACTTTGAAGTTGTCTTCCACCATGGGGGAAAGTTTATAAATGATGGGTCACTAAAATACGTGGGTGAGAGCAATACCCTTACATGTGACCCAGATAGATGGAGCTACATCGAAATATTGTCCATTCTGAAGGAAATGGGGTATGTGAACATCAAAGAGATGTGGTATTCAGTGGGCGGAGGTTCAGTGTTGGAAGGAAGGTTAGAGTTGCTAAGTGATGACAAATGGGCATGCCATATGGTGAATATTGCCATACTCAATGGCCAAGTGCATCTTTTTGTTGTACACATGGTGTCTGAACCTCAGATAGTTCATTTGTTGGCGTATGGTGGTAATGAGGTTGCAGCTGATGAAGAAGTTGATGTGGAATCATCTGAGGGCAGTAGTGAGAGTGATGAAGATTTTGATGTTCATAGTTGGAATGAATCTAAGGAGGAATTATATGTTGCTGAAGGAGATGATGGTCTGTTTGATGTACCTATTGGAGGAGATGATGCATCTGAAGATGAACTTTTTGAAGTCAGAATTAAAGAAGGTAAGGTTGGTGGAGTGAGAGGGTCATCATCCCAAAAGCTTAACCTTAAACATGTGGACCAAAGAGGATTCTCTGATACAAAATGGAAATCTGAAACATTAGATAGTGATACAAGTGATGAATATAGAGATAGATATGGGAGTTTTAGTATATTTTCTCAACCAAAAAATATAGAGGACTATAACTGGGAAGTTGGGACTTACTTCACTGAAAAGGAACACTTCACTGATGTAATTAGAACTTATGGGGTGCACAGTGGGAGGAAGCTGAAAATATTTAGAAATGACAAAAGAAGAATTTGTGTTAAGTGTTTAGGTGCGAAGGGTAAGTGCAAGTGGTATGCCTACTGTGCTTACAAGGCTGCCTAAAGCACTTGGCAATTGAGGAAAATAATAAACAAGCACACTTGTAGTCGTGAATTCAATGTGAGGCTAATGACTTCTAAATGGTTGAGTGGACGGTTGGAGAAGACATTAAGAGACAATCCAGGTGTGAAATTGACTACCTTTAAAAACAAGATTGGAAGGAAATGGAATATAGGTGTTTCTAGGTCTATGACCTTCAGGGCAAGGACAATGGCATATACAAACATAGATGGATCATTTAAGGAACAATATAAACGCATTTATGATTATGCAAATGAACTTTTAAGGTCCAGCTTTGTGTCTTGTAGGCCCATAATTGGTGTAGATGGATGTTTTTTGAAGGGCAAATATGGTGGTGAGTTGTTGATAGCTGTAGGAAGAGATGGAAATGACTAGATGCTCCCTTTGGCATACGTAGTAGTTGAGGTTGAAAATAAGGAGACATGAAATTGGTTTTTAGATTTATTGATTGAAGACCTTGGTGGGCCTGAACTTTGTTGCACTTATACATTTATTTCAGATCAACAAAAAGTAAGTTTCTTGACCTTTTTCTGTCACTTTTCAGATTCTTATGCAACTGCTATTCTTTTAATATTGCACTATTTTACATTACTTTGACAGGGACTGCTCCCAGCATTGCAAGAATTGTTACCTGGTGTGGACCAAAGGTTTTGCGTGAGGCACATCTATTCTAATTTCAGGAAGAAATTTCCTGGAAAAAATCTGAAGTTGTTGTTATGAAAAGCAGCCTACTGCACACATCCTCAAGCTTGGGAGGCAGTCATGAGGGAAATTAAAGAAGTTAATGTAGACGCATTCAAACACTTATTAGCCATCCCCCCAAGGTATGTTGTACTAATTCATGCAGTGTATTCTATATATTGTGAACTGTTTTTAAAGTCAATTTTTTTTGTTGCAAAGTATGTTTTGGTCTAGGTCCAAATTTACAGCCTAACCTGCATGTGATACACTGGTGAATAATATGTCTGAGGGGTTTAACAGTACAATTCTGAACGCAAGGAGCAAACCAATTATCAGTATGATGGAAGAAATTTGGATTTATCTCATTAAGAGATGGACAAGCAATAGAAAGAAGATTAGTACATTTGAAGGTACAATCTGCCCACGAATTAAGAAGAGAAGGGAAGAGGAGGCAAAAAAGACTAAATATTGGCTTCCAAGGTAATACTGATACATTATTGTGATAATGTTACAATTCATTTTCAAATGTGAATTCACTTTATTTTTTTGCACTCATAACAGCTGGTCAGGACAAAGATTGTTTGAGGTGAGTCATAGATCAATGATTGGAGAACCATTTGTGGTTGACATTGACAAACAAGAATGCAGCTGTAGAAAGTGGACCATAACAGCAATCCCATGTTGTCATGTGCTGACTGCTATTAGATTTTTAAATCTGAATGCTGGAGACTTCCTTCCACATTGGTTTCTTGCATCTACTTATGAAGAGACATATTTGTCACTCATATACCCTGTCAATGGACCTCATCTATGGGAGATGACTGCTACAAATAATGTTTTGCCTCCAACAAAGAGGGTCCTACCAGGAAGACCGAAAAAGAAAAGAAGATTGGAGGCTTAGGAATTGAGGAAGGATGACACTCAACTGAGACAAGGTGGTACCCGTAAAAAATGTGGGTTATGTAGAGAAATTGGCCACAAAAGAACAAGCTGCCCACATGCTCCTCATGCACCAGCAGAAACTGTTCCATTTAGAACACAACAAAACACAGTTGCAAACCCTACTCAACCAAGTCAGAGCACTCCACAAACTGAGCATACTCAACCAAGTCAGCCTATTCCACCAACTCAGTCTACTCAACCAAGTCAGACTACAGAAGTCTCACAGCCACAGAATCACACTCTTCCAACACAAGCAAGTTAGACTACTGCAGTCCATCAAATGCAGTCTACTACAACAGCAGCCTACAGAGAAAAATTGTCGTTCAGGAGGTGCCCAATACTGAATCCGTGATTGTCCAATACTATGTCAATTTAAATTTTATTTGTTGTTGTGTTTTGGAATATCAAATTGGAAGAAACTTTTGTAATCTTGTGGTGTATTTTGGTTTGTATTTTGAAAAGCATTATGTATTTTGAACATCCACTTGGTACGAACATCAATTACCATCTTTTGAGTTAGCAGAACAATATTCAATGAATATGATATTGGGTTATTATGCACACATTGGCTTATTACTGTATGGAAATGTTTTTGGCTTATTATGCACAGGTTGCCTTATTATTGTTGGATGAATATGGTAATCTAGTTTGTGTGTTTTCATGGTGTAGTTTTTTGTGGTTTCATCACAAGGCTATATATGATTGCTGGATGAATATGATGCTCCAGTTTGTGTGCTTTCATTCAATGCAAACCTCTTTTCATTGATTGCAAAGCTCTTTTCAAATATAGTTCAAATAAAGTGATAGGAAAATTTACTGCAAAGTTATTTTCATTCCATAATCAAAATCCATTACAATAACATAACGTAAATACAAACATTCCAACCCATGAAACTGCATCCACACCCACTGCACTCCATCCAGGTTACAACAAAATCAAAAAATTTTGCTCAACTTACAAACCAATATTACGTTCACCAGTCCCAGAAAACATATTACCCATGTTAAAAACTTAATCATTTTTTCAGACACCATAACTTATTTTTCAAGAGCATATATTTTTCTCCTTTGTCTTCCTATGGTTGCATCTCTTTCATCCCTATTGTCTTCGTTGAACCACTTGAAATAATTACATCCTTTAGATTCTTCATTGGCACCACTTCGCTGGTTATAGGAAATGAACCCACAAAAATGCTTACCACCAACAAACATTATGGAAACAAAAAATTTAAACAATAATTAATACCTTGTAGTTAGGGCACCCAAGAAATTATTTTTCAAAATTCTTAATTGTTTTAGCAACTCTCAACGCTACAACCTCCCCACAATAGCACATTGGGGTTCCACCCGCACTCCTATACGAAACAGTAGGGGAGGAGACACTATTTTTTTGTGATGCCCACGAAGAACACGCACAACCCTCACTGCGAGACATTGAAGAATTGATTGGAAGAAGAAGACACACAACAAGAAGCAACCTCTTCAGCTCTAAACCTGCAACCGAATGGAGAGGAAGAAGAAGATGAGACATTGACGAATTGATTGGAAGAAGAAGACACAAATAAAGAAGCCACCTCTTCAACTCTGAACCTGCAACCGAATGGAGAGGAAGATGATGTGGTACTATTAAGAGTTAGGGCAAATTTATATTTCACCTTTCATTATATCACCACTGCACACTGTACAATTATTTTTTTTACACGTCTTCTTCTTTCATTGACACGTATCCGTTATGCATTGCCACGTCACCAAGATTTTAACGTCGTTTCTGATAATCTAACGGGATGTACCTGATTGATGCAATTAAAATTACTTGGGTACCAAATTGAAACCTTTTTTTCGCCGGGTACCAAATTGACACCCTTGATCCAAACTGAGTACCTTACGAATAATTAAACCATATATTTTTTATACAACATTACAAACACACAGACGCAACAACACCTGTGTGTTCATATTTTTCAATTTTTATAAAGATTTAAATAAACATCAATAAAAAATATATAATTAATTTTTAAAATAATTGTTAGATGTTAATTAAAAAATAAAATAACGAAATAACGGTTAAAGATAAAGATAACGGTTAAAGATAAAAGAGATTTTTAAAATAACAATTAAGAAGAATTTTTTAAAATAACAGTTAAAAATAAAGTATTTATAAAATAATTAATTTTTAAAATAATAATTAAGAGTAAAAGTAAAAATATAAAATATGATAATATCTCTTTATATATTATTATAGATTTCTTTATATATTATTATAGATTTAATGCAAACTTTTATCGAAAGTACGTTGATATTCAATATAACTTATCAAGTTTTGGTAAGATATCTTTTTAACTCTTCTGGTGAAGAAGTCATGACTCTACAAATTTCAGTCAAGTCAACTATGGAAATGTAAGAGATTATTCTTTTTATGAAGATATTAACAAAAAACAATTTTTACAATTTCTTGGAGAGAGATTATATGAAAAAACATAATGTCTACATTTATAAGTCAAGTGAAATATGAAGTGCAAATGACATTATTTGTTGAGCTGATCATATAAAAATAAGATTGTAATGTGTTGTAGCGCCAGTTACCATTATATGAAGCACTTGTGTTTGTTTGAGATCAAATATAAAATATTCTCAGTTGAATTTTCCTTTGTAAATATTAAGAGTCACATTAAATATATTTTTTATACAACATTTAATGCAAACATTTATCGAAGAAGTATTTTTTATACAAATGTTTTCGAAACTTCTAAAAAAGTAAAATGATTACACTTATTAATGCTTGCTTCTATTTAATGTTGTATGATTATAAACTTGAAGAATTTTGTAATGTGTTTGGTCAGTAAACAAAACAATATAGCAACTGTGAAAGCAGAATGGTCTGTATGGGTGTGAATTCTAGTATGAAAAAGTCATATCAGCAGAAAATGATGAAAAGTGCAAGCTATCACAGCAGTACAACGTTCATGACAGAAGAAAAAAATAACAGAAATGACAGAGAAATATCCCAAAGGGCCAAGAGAGAGAAAAAGACAATTCACATCCTCCCTTTCTCCTATAGCAAAAGTTGTTTTTATAATCACGTCGTACTCCACACGAAATCCTTCAGTGCAGAATTGATTATTCGTTTCCTTCCACTTTTTCGTTTGCCTTTGTTTTCCTCCCCCTTTGCCATGTGTCCCATGGGTCCCATGTCCTTCATCTGCTCATTACCCGCGCCATTCATAACATTTCTTCCCCCATGGAAGTCAACCTTGTCCTCAAGGTTGAAGTGAGGATACTCCCGTTGCATAGTACTCACGTCTTCTCAAGTAGCTTCCGAGATATCCAACGCTTCCCATTGGACCAGTACTTGAGGAATATGTTGGTCTGCTCGTAAAATGACTTTGTATTGTAACACCTTGAGCGGTTGAATAACATGGCCAAGTTCATGCGTGAGCAAAGGCAGAGGCATATATGGTTGTTGATGTTCTCCTTTGCACGGTTTCAATAAAGACACATGGAAAACTGGGTGAATCTTCGTTGTAGGAGGCAAGGATAATTTATAAGCCACAGGGCCAATGCGTTGTATCACCGGAAATGGACCAAAATAACGAAGGCCAAGCTTCTGATTTTTGCGAAGAGCCACCGAATGTTGCCTATATGGTT
>Ga0214545_1000230_pt1 | contig 76940 bp, 45 predicted proteins | sample CNSS4metaG_FD_160064 | JGI IMG/M metagenome (GOLD analysis project Ga0214545, IMG submission 160064) | Root nodule microbial communities from cowpea collected in UCLA plant growth center, Los Angeles, California, USA - CNSS4 | ecosystem: Host-associated > Plants > Roots > Nodule | place: USA...
TATATATTTGAATGTGAGATGTGATAATATAATCCTAAAATTATAGGAATTATCACAAATATGAATTGGTTGAATTGGTTGTGCACTTAACTTGATAATTGATTTAATTGATGGGTTGTGGGTTCAAATCTTGTTGGGGAAAGGAACTAGAAATTTATTTCTGCTAATTTTTATTTTGGCATGGGAATGAAGAGCCATGAAAACCCTAGCTGCGGCAGATTAAAGGGAATAGCAATTTTCGTTTTAGTGTTAATTGCACATAATTAGGGTAGTAAGTGAGAGAGAGAAGGTCACTAAAGGAGAAAGCGAGTACTACAATGGGAAACGCATACCAATTCAGGTTTAGCAAGGAATCCAGGTAAAAGGAGTTGTTTCTGCGTGCTTTTATTCGTAAGTACAATGATGTGCATTGCATGATCATAAGTGCATGATTTCCACTTTGTTCTGCATTATTTTATTGAAGTTTTTGTATTTTTCCCAGAAACCGCCTGGCGGCTTATCCCCTACTGCCCGGCGGCACATCAGACATTGGCTATGTTCTTGATTTTGGCTTGAACTGCCTGGCGACGATGAATTTCTGCCAGGCGGTGCGACACTATTCGCGTTCTTTTTGGTGATTTCAATGTTGTTCGTACAGAAATTAATATGGTTTCTGAAATTGATGTGTGTAGCTTCTATTGGACACTTTGTTGGTCTGAAATCGATTAAAATTGGGGGTATGGCAAAGCTTGAGATATACTCGTGCATGAATTGAATTGGGTTTACTCAAGAGAGTAAAGATAGAGATACCTTTATGAAATGAATTAAGAGCAGAAAGTTAGTCCATTATATATGTATTGTCGCGTCTTGGTGACTGTAAGTGGTAGGGATGAATACTGAAAAATGGGCTGAATCTGTCACAGGTATGAAGAAGTCTGGTTTATGTGGGGTACTGACACATCGCCTGGCGGCGCTTTGCTTGCCGCCAGGCGATGGTGAGGCGAGGTACTGTTTGCGATTTCAGGTAGTGAAAAATGAGGAGGAACCTTGGCGAGTGAGTGGTTTCAGAATTAAATAGGTAACATTGGAAGGGTAATATATTGTGGTAATTAAGTATGTGAATGGTGATGGGTTGAAAGTATGACTAGGGTATGTCGTGTTGGTAGGAATGTGAAGGAAAGAAAAGGAGAAGAGTAAATTTTTTTAAAAGTTCAGGTTCTGGAAGCATAGTCTTTGCATATGTGTGATTGGATAATTGTTGATCATGACCTATTAGCTTTAGGTATCACTCGTGACTTAAATGCATTGATGGACGATATTGGATTATGTAACATTGTATAGAAATACCAATTATATGTAGTGGAGATGCTGGATGGAGCAATAGTGGTGTTAAGTTAAAACAAATCTTTGGAGAATGTGACATTATGTTTGCTAAAGGACAAGTTATGACTAGAGTAACTTAGGAAGTGGATCATAGGTAATGGACCATGTGTAGTGTGACAATAATACACTAATTCGAGGGTGAAAAATAAGAGAACATGAGTATATTGGTGTTGTTTAGTGGTATAAGTCCATGTACTCAGACATGTGTGAGAAAATCAGACAGTATGTAGGTCACTGGTGTAGCGCCTGTCGGCACGGGTGTGTGCGCCAGGCGATAGGACTAGCGCCAGAGGTCCCTGCACCGCGTGGCGCCTTGCGGCAGGGTGTGCTTTGCCAGGCAGCGTCTGTGAAATAAGGGGTCTGGGAGCGCGTTGGCGCTTGGTGGTGGGAAGGTACCACTAGGTGGTCTAGACTTGTTTCGCCTGGTGGCGCTTAGGGCTGCGCCGGGCGAAAATCCTACAGACTTTGACTTGTTTATGTGTTGCGTGTTAAATAATGATGCTATACTTGGATCAGGAGATGCTATGCCATGAGCGGGTAGGTTCATGGATGGTGGTGAACATGTGATGATATGAGCAGGGAGGTTCATATCTAGTTACTCTCCCGTGGGGATACGAGCGAGGTAGGTTCGTATGTTCTGTGCTCATGCTTGAGAGATGTTGCGTGCGAGGAGGTACGTGGTTGATGGATCACATGTGTTGGACTACGGGCGGGTAGGTCCGTAGAGCAGGACTACGAGCGGGGAGGTTCGTAGAGGTAGGACCATGAGCGAGCAGATTCGTGTGAGCATCATATACCCGAGTCCAAGGCTAAACATTTCTGTGATTTGAAAGCTGAAAAGCCTTGGGGTTAAGGTCTTGGCCAAGAACTGAGTCAGTTGAATAAGATGGGTGTATGATTTATCTTGCATATTATATATATGTTATTTTTATTTTCTCAGCTCACCCTTTCTGTTTTGTGTATGGCGATGATCGTGTGATTCGTTACACGGGAGCAGATGTTGATACAGGTGATGCTGAGGATGCTCAGGCGACGAAGTGAGGGCTAGCTAGGATTAGAGCTAGGGATTTTATTCTATTTTCATGACTTTCATTGGAACATTGGAACTTGTAATGATTTTGATTTAATTTCTTTTGGATTTTTGGCACGATGTTTAAATATTTTAAAGTTTCACGGGTTTGGGAACAATGATATCGTGACATTTTATTTTCCTTTCTTTATTTATTTATTTAATTAAGTAATATTCCTTAGAGAAGTTACATGTACTCTCGTTGGGATAAGTGAGCGAGGGAGTTCATCTATGCTCAACTTGAGAATGCTATGAGCGAGGGAGTTCATAGTAGGAAAGGCGGGTATGCGTGTCCGGGTCCGAGTGAGGAGTTCGAATGACGGGCGTAAGTGTTCGTGAAGTAGGACTACGAGCGGGATAAACTCGTAAGTGGGACCACGAGCGAGGAGGGTCGTGGAAGCACAATAAGTCCCATGATTTAGTGTACATGCATGAACTCATAATGTTATGAGTGGGGAAATGGGTTTTTATTATAAATGATTAAATAATTGTGATTTATCGGGTGGGTGTAATTCATATTTATTTATATCTATGTGCATAGCTCACCCTATCTGTTTGTGTGTGGCGATGATCGGGTAACTTGTTATCCGGGAGCAAATGATGTTTCAGGTGGGCTAGAAGATGCTTAGTAGCAGAGAGTGGGAACATAGTACAAGGGATTTGTTTATAAAGACTTTTATTTAATTTTCATGTAATTTGATTATGATTTTCATTACTTTGGATTTTTCTTAATTGTAAAAGTGAATTATGAGTAATAAGACTATTTATAGAGATTATTTAACTTTAATGTCTTGAAATTTCTCGTGTTTTTGGAAATGGATAATTAATAAATGAGGTATTATTTATATAAATTGTTATTTTATTTATTTTTTTAAGTAATATCCTATCGAGATGTTACACCAAGAGTGTCTTATCTCGTGTTATTGGTGTCATTCACTCTTATTAAGTTTGGGACCATATTCACGAGTATTTTTATACTCAAACTAAAGCTCATTCTCGTCAACTTCACACTTATCTTCACAATCAATCCCTTAACTCCAACATCATGCATGATTACTTATCGTGCAGCGGAATGACTAGTCAGTGGTCAAAAATCAAGAGGGGTGAATTGGATTTTTATAAAACTTAACATGTTTAAAAAATTTTCTCAAAGTTTTACTGATTAACTTAAAGTCATAGTTACTTTAAATGCAAGTGCAGATAGATAAAGAGTTAAGCGAAGAACATAAACACTGATATTTATACTAGTTCGGATCAAAAAAGACCCTACGTCCAATTGTTAATCTCTTAAACAAAGAGATTAACTCAATCATTATAATAACCAGATTACAAATACATTATAAAAGAGTAAAGGATTAGAAAACACCTCTCTTGAACAACCACAAGAGATGAACAAAAACTCCCTCTGAGTCACACAAAGGATGACCAGCTTTCCTAGCAACAACACAACACTCAATCTTCTAAGAACTTACTTAAAAAAAGTTATCGTTCACTCACACTAGGCTTTTCGAAGCTATTTTTAAGAATCTCACAGAGCACCACTTTGCAATCACAACACAATAACTCTGAATCTTAAAAAGGTCGTTTTTAAGTTGAAATCTGAGTTCTATTTAAAGAGATTTTCGAAAGCTGAGTTAGAAATGAAGAGTTTAGCTAAAACTGCCAAGGATAATCGATTATCACTTAAGATAATCAATTATTCTAGTGGTTTTCGAAAAGAAAGTTTTGCAGTGGTAATCGATTACCCAAAATGGCAATCGATTATCTCATGTATATTTTTGAACAAATAATTTTATAACTACTAGTGGGCATAGAGATCAATTATCTGTTTCATTCTTCTATTGTTCTCACTCAAGGCAAATATACCTAAGACTTGTTGCACAAAACAATAATGATTGATGCTCACCCTGTTTCAAGACCTATGGTCTCCTATTGTAAACTTTCCAAAATTACCTCACCTGCATTTTTCGATTCTACATTATATTGCTTAGTTGTTGGCTCTGTTCAATATGCTATTATCGCACGTCCAAATATCAATTATGCTATTAACAAGGTTTGTCAGTTTCTTTCTCATCCTTTGGAGTGTCGCTAGATTGCTGACAAACATATTCTTCGTTATCTTAAGGGAAACCATCTCCTATGGACTTCATTTGTGTGTTTCTACTTCGTCATCTCCTTTCAGCCACACTACTTGTAACATCCCTACTAGAAATTACTTAATTAAATAAATAAATAAATAATTGAAATTCAATCGTCATGATTTTATTATTCCCAAACGTGGGAAAATTTAAAATAATAACCAATGTGCCAAAAGTTTAATGAAACTACAACATAAAGTTATTACAAGTTCCAAATTTCGATAACACAAATGAAAACATAGTAAAAATCCTCTAGCTCATAGTCCCTAAGCTAGCCCTCTCTCCGCATCTACGCATCAACTGCCTCACTTGTAGCATCATATGCTCCCATGTAACGAATCACACGATCATCGCCAATCACAAACAGAAAGGGTGAGCTTATTACATAAAAATAACTTATAATATAACAGAATAAAAGCAATACACCCATCTTATAGTTAGTTCTTGGCCAAGACCTTAACCCCCAAGGCTTTTCAACCTTAAATCACACAAATAGTTAGCCTTAGACTCAGGATTTATGATGCTCACACGAACCTACCCGCTCGTGGTCCTGCCTCTACGAACCTCCCCGCTCATAGTCTTGCTCTACGAACCTCCCCGCTCGTAATCTTGCTCTACGGACATGCTTGCCTATAGTCCAACACACGTGATCTACCAACTACGTACCTCCCCACACGCAACATCTCTCAAGTGTGAGCATAGAACATACGAACCTAACTTGCTTGTATCCCCACACGAGAGAAACAGGATATAAACCTCCTCACTCATATCATCACGTGTTCACCACCATCCATGAACCTACCCGCTCATGGCACAACATCTCCTGATCCAAGTCCACATCATTGCGTCCAAACAACTCACATAAGTCAAAACCTACAGCACTATCGCTTGGCACAACCTAAGCACCACCAGGCGAAACTTGTGCAGATCGCCTGGCGGAACACCCCCTGCCGCTAGATGCCACGCGATATAGGGACCTCTCACATTGGTTCTATCGCCTGGCGCACCGACCCATGCCGCCAGGCGCTATATCAGTAGCGCATTTCTACTGGTTTTTGGCACCCAAAAGTGGTTTGTTCTTAGACCCAAATTACATATGAAGTCAATTAGCACCTTACTATATCAGAACTTGGTCCGAATTTCCTAACCACATTCCCATGGTTTGATGACCTACAACTCGTTTTCACCATCCAAACATTCTAATTGATGCAATTTACCGCTTACTCTATAACTACACTATGACTTAGTCATTTTATTAAAATTTTTACTCTATCCAATATCACATTATCAAACCACAGTTTTCTAATACAAAGCAGCAATACCAACCTTCCCTTCAATATTCTTAAAACACATTTATACCAACATGAGTGATACCCAACCCAATATAACATGTTTACCAAATATCAGCAACACCTATTTAAGGAGACTATGTTTCCAGAATCTGCACTCCCCATTCAAAATACCCTTTCTCTCTTTTAATTTTACCATTTCCACACCAAAACCCAACTACATATCCAACAAATGATACTCCCATGTCCTTCCATTTACTTATTCTAAATCACCAAAAATTTAAGAGCCTCCTTTTCATTCCTCAAACCTTACCCCAATGGACCAACCACTTAAAACACAATTTTATGCGCTGTCCACTATCAAACTGGAAAATCCCAGCTATCGCATGGTGGCAGATCATGCGCCGCCAAGTGGTGTATCATAAACTGGGGAAATTTTCCATATGCTTCCTGATGCGGATACCTCTTGTTTCTCCGTCACCTCGTATCACCTCAACCTTGGTCGAACTCATTCACAATCCCAGAAATAAAATACAGAAACAGGATGACAAGATCAATTTAACAATTAGACTGTGGAATTAATTTCCTAATTTCCCTCATTTTAACTTTTCTCATAATTTCAGGGTCACTCATGCCACATGATATTTAAGTGTTATCAAGCACCCAATTCCATTTAGACTACATCATAATCACCAAAACATAATACACACCCAATCAAATTCTAGAAGTCGCAAGGACTCCTGCACGAAACATCACAAACTGGTGCAATGCACATATTGCCGCCCAGCGGTAGTTCGTCGCCGCCACGCGGTTCATCTGCGAACCCAAAATGACATAGTATATCATACTTAATAAACCATACGTAAACAGCTCCCCTTATTCTCAGCTTCCACTCTTCCAAAAGCCTGGTTACTCTGCTTTTTCATCTCCATGCCAAAAGAAATTTTGGCAAAAAGAATGTTAATCTAGTTCTCAACAAGGCTTGAACCCACAACCCCTCAATTACAAAGTCAATGCACAACTAATTCAACCAATTCATGTTTCATGATAATTCCTATGATTTTAGGATTACATTATCACTAATCACATTCAATCATATCATTAAAATAATACACATATTAAGTAAATTACATCTAATTGACATACATAAGACTTGAACCCAAGTTCTTTTACACAATCCAATACTCTCAACCACTTGAGCTAATACTTTTCCACGTCATAACAATCCACATTGAATGCCTTAAAGGCTCCTACTACCTGCATTTATTAAACAATTATTTATTTAATTATTTAAATTTCTCGGGTTTTACACTACTCTGTGTGATGTAAATTGGGCTTTTGATGTTGATGACAAAAAATCTACCTCTAGTGCTTCCATTTTTCTAGGCCCTAACCTCATTTTCTGGTGGTCCTTAAAGCTCTACATAAATTTTATGGATTTAGACACTTCTCAAAGAACTTCACATTCCATTTTTTACTCCTGTTATTCTCTATGACAACCAAAGTGATATAGTTATTGCCCATAATCCCGTTTTTCATTCCAAGACTAAGAACATTGAGATTGATGTCTTTTTTGTTCGTGAACAAGTGTTGTCCAGACAACTTATAGTCCACTACATTCTCAGCCTTGATCAATGGGTTGATTCTCTCACCAAAATACTCTCCTTTGCTCGTTTTTGCGTGTCTTCGTTCTAAACACAATGTGCTAGATTTTGTTCATCTTCATTCTTCACCTTGAATTTAAGGGGGGTTATTAATGTTATATGTTTTATGTTAACGTTTGTTATTGTTATACATCTTTTGTTTGTTTGTTGTTTGTATTTTATAATTTTCCATTTAGTTTAAAGGAGGTTATTAATGTTATTTGCTTTTTGTTTTTTATTTTCTCTTTTATTTTGTAATTTTCGGAGGTTACACTAGTTAGTAACCGTGCATAATTGTTTGTAACTTTGGTCTCCCTCTCTCTTTAAGTTCGATATAGCCTAATTGAACAAAATGTAATTTTCATTTGAACATCTTTTTACACAGCTACACCATTATTTTTTTATTTATTTTATCTCTATTAGCCAAACATTCTTCATTCACAACATCATGATTCATAAAGGCAAATTTGATGTCAGGAAGGATATCTATCGAGGTAAGTTAATAAACCGAGGGAATCATGTTGGGGATGATGGCGTGGTTGCCAAGACTCCCCTAATGATGAAGAAGATGATGACCAAGGATCTTAGTTTTTATTTTTGGATGAAAGTATTACTTCTATTTTTTATTGCACAAACTACGTCTAGTTCTTAACCAACTAGTCAAGATTACAAGATAAACTACTACTACAAAGTACAAATGAGCATTATTCCCACTTGCACCCATTATTGGCTTACTTATATGTGTATTGTTTCAACAACAAATCACTTATGGCTTAATACAAGTATTATTTGAAACACAATTCACTATTAGCTTAACATGAGCATTCTTCAAATAATAAGTTGTTTGTTGCCTAACATAAGTATTTTTTTCAACAAGAAGCTACTTTTGGCTTAACACAAGTAGTGTTTAACAACAAGTCCTCCTAGCCTAGGACAAAGAGTTTGTCCTTCTAATAAGCTATGTAGGACTCATAAATATTTTGACAAGAAATTATCACTTTTATTATTCAAACATTCTTATTTTTCTTTTTGAAATATGACTTTGTATAGGCACAAAAGAAAAAGAGTCGTCACAAATTCTTTTTTAGATGTTGAGTTAGCTTCAAACTCACTATAATGTCTTCCTTGATTTGAATATCTTTGATGTAGAAGATGCGTTAAATAAGCTTTATGCATGCATTAAATGCACTCTTAATATCTTGTTGGACTTATCAAGTGTTGAGCAAAGAACCTTTAGTTAAAAACTATGTAAATCATAAATTTGTACGATCATTTCCAAAATTTACAAAGAAAGTAAAAAGGTATTGGTAAAGCAAAATAGCTTTGGCGCATGTTTCAAGAGATTGTTGAGATGACATAAACTTTAAGTAGATCCTTTTAACCATACATAAGAAACAAGCATTTAATAGGTCCATAATCCCAATTCACCTTCTACATTGTGTAATTTGATATGTAAAATTAACATTAGTTACTTGTGGATTGTGTAATCCTTAAGATTTAAAGAATGAACAATCCAAAGAAAATAATGAACACCATTTCCCACATACAATGACAACCACCACACATCCAAATCACCTACCAACCACTACCCAAATTTAGTCACCACAAAGAAACACCATTGTCACCTCTGCAAGACCAACTTACGGTAACGAACAACACCTGTCCAAAATCCTAAACCTTCCACACACTTTCATATTATATAACATTGGATTTTTGAGATTTTAAAAAGGAAAACAATTATTTGACTCCCATCTTTTGACTCCTTCATTACTCCCTGACCTAGCAACAAATGTGGTTATTATTATTTTTTATTAAAAATTAATTTTAAAAAAGACATTGTGGCAAGTTAGAAAGAGAAAATAATTATTTTTAAAAAACATTATGGCACAATTTGTGGAGGGAAAAAGTGGAAAGGCAACGGGAGAAAGGCGGTTCTATGTTTTTGGAATAATTTTAGTGTATCTCTCTGTTGTAGATGTTCGATTTTCTCTAGAGGTGGCAATGCGGGCTGCCCCGACCCATTTAGGCCCGCACAACACGGGTTGGCCCGCCCCGCCTCGCACAATTTTTTTCTTGGCCTGCGGGCCCGCAGGCTGGCACACTTTTTTTTTTAATTTTTTTAATTTTTATGATAAAACTTTCAATGTTTAAAAATTAGAAAATTTTAAGAAGTTCACAAAATTAAGTAAAGACTTTGGGGAATTGAATGATAAATTAATAATTCAACATTTTCATCATATTCATACTATGACATACACAATGTATTCTTTAAATTTTAGCACATTAAAAAAATACATAATACTTGTCTTTCCAGTTATACAAGAATTTGAAACGTTAATGCAAAAGTCCATAAAAAAATAATTAATATACACAAGTGCAAGTATTTTATTTTATTTTATGCAGGTTGTGGGCTAGCCCGCGCGGGCTGCGGGCTTATGCGGGTCGGGCCACTACGGGCTCACTAATTTTATGCAGGCTTATGCCACCCTTAATTTTCTCCCATTCTGAATAGATTGCTCAAGCTTTGGTTATGTTCGCATTTTCTCCGTTCTCCCTTGTGTGTGAAATGTGAAAGTATGTAAACAAAGGCAACAACTATTTCATTACGGTAAGGTACTCTCCCCTCCCGAAATGTTTTTGTTTTTATTTCTGCGAGTGTGTGGTAAAAGTACCATTTTTTGTGTTTTGGAAACAGGCGTCATTGTCTCTGGTTTTTATCTTGGTCATTCCGAACAGACTTCATGACAAGTTTGAGTTAGTCGTCCTTTGGCGGAAGTGGTATTTTCGCGAGGTGGTTGTCATCCTTTAGCTTTGGGGTAGTTTTTTTTAAGTATCGAGCTCGAAGAAGCACGATGATTGTGCACGATTGGAGAGGTATGGACCATTTTTTATGGTTTGTTGCCTTCAGTATTTTGTAGTATTTAAAAAACCCAAAGCTTTGATTTTTTTTTAGATGTTGATTGTTCATTCTAGGGTTTCATTATTTTTGGTTTATGTGATTTTGTTTGTGTGATATTATTGGTTAGGTTTTTATTGGGTTTCAAATTGGTTGGTTGTGTTCTTTACTGCATTTTCAATTTTTTTCGAGTTTGATGGAGTTGAAGTTGCTTTTCATGTTCATGAAATTGAATGAGTAATGTGTGTTATTTAGTCATTGATTGGATGAAGCAAGCAATTATAAAGCATGTTGTGGCTGAGTATGATGTGGTAATGCATGTTGTGGCTGAATAGTTTGGATGATGGTGGATTCCTTTTCAAATTTGTTATATTGAAATTGATGTTGTTGACTGTGTGTGATCCTTAATGGACTTGATATTATGGCTGAGTATGATATGGAAAAACATGTTGTGTCGCTACATGTGATTCTTGTTTGCCTATGAATTTGGGTGGATTGAAATGCATGTTCTGGACACATTGAGTGATCCTTACTAGAGTTAATATTGTACCTTAGTATTTTCGATGTGGTGTGTGTCTTTTCCAAACCTTGTGGAATTGGGTTTTGCTGAATAAAAGCATTACTACTCTATGCTTTTATGTCATGAATTATGTGCACATAAATGATGGCGTGTGGTGTATTTTTTGCAAGCATGTGGGATCATTGAATTTTTGGAACTATCGTGTTATACCAGTAAGAACTTGTTAATGTGGTGATAACCATAGGTGTTTTTGTGCAAGTTATAGTGATCTGTGATCCTTTTTGGATATGTGTTATGTAGTGCTAAATTGAGTTGAATATTATTTACAATTGTGAGACTTAATATTGTAGTGTAATATTTTTCCATGGTCACATTTTTCTTTTGTTGTGAGGTGTGTAGATGGCTCGTAAAAGGCAAGGACAATCTTCTCCAGAACCATGCAATAAGAGCAAGAAGGATAATCAGGTAAATTTTCAGAACTTGTGTAGATATAAATTAAATTTTGGTTCTTAATAGTTCATCTAAATTGTTTTCTTGTATACTATAGGTTATAATTGTGCATCAGTGTGAAATTAATTATTTTTAACTCTGATTGTGTGCTTATATCTGCCTTAAATATATTTGGTATTTTTCTGTAGGTTGTTTTTTATTGGTCCCTAAGTGAGGATGACAAGAAGAACCCAGTTGTTGAAAGTGCACTGCGTATTGAGGATGAAGCCACTGCCAATGACATTGGATGTGGACATCCTTCTAAAGGTGAAGTGGCTCTTGAAGAGAAATTTCAAAAGCATGAAAGGTTTATAATGGATATGAAGGTTGAAATAAAAAATATGTATAATGAATTCTTTGGAATTGATGAACCTCACCCTTCTGGTGGTGAAGGAAATGATTTTAATGAAGGTCAAGGTTCTCCTTCTCAATAGAAGTTGTTTGAACAGGCTGAACAAAAGAACTTTCTTGGTGATTTACTTTATATTGTTGAACCTCAACCTTGTGGTGGTCAAGGACATGTTCTGGATTTAGGTCTGGGTACTCCTTGTCAGCAACAAGAGTCTCAGGAAGGTGATTCTTCTCCTTCACAGTAGAAGGATTGTTACCAACCTTAGAAGTCTGACAAAGATTAAGACAAGGAGTGCATAGAGGTTGACAACTGTAGTCCAAGTGAGGAGAACACCCTTCAAAATAGATATTCTTCCAATTACGACGACCAAATTAGTCCCTGCATGGCCATTATCCCTTCCATTGAAGGGCAAAATAATACAATGGTTATAAATATGGGTAAATATTATAGGGATGTCACAACTGGTGTGTGTAGTAGGTATGGAATTGATTTTTTTTTTTGTACAATTATGCCTAAACTGAGTAAGAAATATTCTTACTTGTTTAATTTTACTTTTTAGAATTCTTTACCCTAAAATCAGAAGCCAATTATTGAGCAATGATGAGTGCCATGGATTTTGTCCTCGTGGTTGGATCAATAACATGGTAAGTTGTGGCACATGAAATATTCAAACTTTTATCTTTATTTCAAAGGCATTGGAATATAATAACCATTCTATGTGTTTGTAGTTTGTTTTGTTTGCAGCCGTTAACTTTGTGTACAAAGAGAAAAGGCTGATTGTGAGAGTAAATAGTTATATTCAGTCCTTTGTATATGGTAAGTGCATATGTTTAATATTTGTGTTCATATTAGTTTCAAAAATTTGATATACATTTTGTGGCAGAATGCGATCATCATTGACTGTAACAAAAGAAAGATCAATAGACGTGTGTGGTGTTTGGACGACTACCAACATTACCTTCCATGTGGTTTGCTTTCTCTTCAAGAAATATTAACAACAGATTTATGAATATCCTTTCTTGTTGGATGTAGTAATTTCTTTAACAACTTCAAATCTATGTTGATTAATGATTCTTCCGTTTAGTTGTTTGTCCCAGTGGTTCATGATGGACATTGGTGGTGTTATGCTATCAACTTTCAAAGGAAGGAGTTCATTGTATTGGATTCTCTTCCCACAAGTGTCGTCGCAAAAAACAAATAGATAATCATGTTGTAAGTTTCTTCTCTTTTATTACATAATTTGAAGTATGTATGCTTAGTTAAATTGCACAATTGAGTTGTTTCTTATCTATGTTTGCAAATGCAGAATGAGGATTACCATTTTTGGATTTTGATGAATGACAACAAGCAACTAAAACCACCATTTTAACTCGTAATTGACGATCTTCCTCGTCAACAAAATATGTAAGTACAGAAAGTTCATTTTAGCCAATGGCGTGTTAAATAAATGTCTATGTTTTATTACATTGACTCTTTCCTAATTTCAGGCATGATTGTGGCATTCTAGTGTTAAAGTATCTTCAAATGTGGGATGGACTTAAAAGATTTGATGGGAAAAACATGTCGCCATACTCTTGTGTTAGCACTCAAACCTTTTAAGTGTTTACATACAATTTCCATCGGGTTATTTTATACAAAACTTTATTTAAATAATTAATCTTTTTTGCTTTAGGAAGAACTCCAACAATTTAACAATAGTTCATATGTCAATGGCTTCTTGACCCAAAAAATATGCATAGCCTACTAGGGACAATGTTCTTCAAAGATTTCATCCATACCTTAGGACTTAGTAGTATATGTGAGTTAATGGGAGTTGATCCATATGTGTACTTTATGTACATTGTACATTGTTTATGTCTAAATTAGTACTTATCTTATATGTGAAATGCATGGATTTGTGTAATTATATTAGTTAGTGTACATAGGTTTAGATAACAAATTCTTGTAATTTTCTGAGTTTAGTTACGTAAACTTCATCTATATGTTCATAGATTGAGTTTCTTTAATATAATTTTCGTCCCCTATAAATTAAAATGAAAACATCTACTTCATGACCCAAGTTGATAATAGTGGACATGCATGGTGTATTCTAATGAGTTTGAAAAGAGATTGTTGAGTGAACAAGTTACTGGGCACTTTCTTACCCTACGACATTCATTTTTTATTTGTTGAATGAGTAAAATGACAAACCTAATAAAGTGATTCATTTTTTTGGTCGAATGAGTTCAACGAAATGACCTTTATTGATGTTAATATTTTGGTTTCACTTTCTCTCTATCATGCAAATTACCATGTTCACATTATTTATTGAGTTCTTAATTAATAAGTGGTTACCCATGTCATAGTTATTTTAGACAAAAAAAATTAATTCAAACCAACAATACCATAACTCACCACTTATACAATTTGATTGCTGAGGACGTTTAAATAAATTCCTCTTAAAGTACACATTATTTTAAGCACATAAAGTTTTAAAATAATAATGGTCAAACTGCGTTACAGTTACTTAATATGACGTTAGCATACTTATTCCATTTATGTGAAGTGAATATTAGTAATAATAATCCATACAAAAGGAATTTGCATTATGTGCACACTGAGTATCATCCAAATCTCCCTTCTCTTTTAGGTGGAGTCTTCCTAAGAAAAGTGTTTGGCCTTTGTTAATTTTTTTCACAAAGTGAAACAAATAAAGGAAGTAGTCATCCCACATAAATCTTACTAAATAAAATATTATGTTTGCTTCGGCATTCAAATTCAGTTCATTAAAAAACTTACATCATCAAATATGAACATTATAATATCTTAACAAGATTTACCATTGTTTGTGGAATTTGATGCATTCTTACCAAATAACTGGTGACCCATCACTTAGTTTTTGCACAAAAAGATATTCAGTCAAGTTCACCTACATCAGAAGTTCAAATACTTCCATTATGCTTGTAACTCAACATGTCATTCACAAACACAACATCTAATAACAAAAGGTGTTTGGTTATGCCATGTTGATCATAGCAAATGATCCAAAAGTTGTTTTTTGCAAACTACTTCTTGTAGAGAATAAAGCTTACCGTAAGCATAGGTTGAAGTGGTAAATACTAAGTCCAATAAAAAAATGCAAGTTGCTTACTTTACCTAAATATATCTTCAGTTTTAGAAATACGTTGTGTTTTCTATTGATGTTAACAAGGATAAGAAGCTCATGCATTGCACATCACAAACCTGTCCATGGTATAATGGAAAATAATTACTTGCCATTTCAAACAAAAAAACACCTACTTATAAAAACATAACTAACCAGGTTGTTTATGATCTCTCTATCATGGTTGCCTGCACAATTAGGTCGTGAAGTTGAAGTACCAAGCTCTCCGTCCCGAAGTGCAGTGCCATCCCGACATGCTTTATTCATTACAGCCTTATATCTTTTTTGTTTTGCAAACCTTTTTTACGGTTGATTGTATCCTTGATGCTCATGGTTGACCCTTTCTTTTGACATGAATTGGGCTTAGTATGTTCGTATGTTGAACCACATTATTACTTGGGGAAGAAATGTTGTGAGGCTCTAAGCAATTAGTCCCTATATTGGAGTTTGATATGGATGAATTTCTTGATTATGAGGCTCTAAACAGTTAGCCCCTATATTGGAGTTTGATATGGATGAATTTCTTGATATTGAGTTCAATTGCTTACAAATGAATTGTGTTCCACTTTCACATGCAACCTCAGCAATGTCAAAAAACTTCTTACACAGTAATTCATAGCTTCTAACATTTGGTTTGTCTTTCTTAATATTGTATGATACTCATATCAAAGTATGTTTTCTGCATATGCGTTTGCTCCACCGATTTAGAATGTACTTTTGTGAAACATATTTCACATCCTCCTATGGAAGGACTAACAATCAATGTCGACAAATAATACCTCTAAACTCAAACTTCCTACAACTACATTAAATGTCTTTGGTCAAAGGATGAAATATAACTTCATGCATTTTGTGTGCACTTTGGTCTTTCCATATCAAGGCTTCTTTGACTATATATTTTGACCTAGTACAATTCATTTTACACCTGAATTCATTTTGCAATTCCCCATCTGCATTTCACGTTCTCACTTTCAACAACTTCACTCAACCACAAAACACAAATCACAAATCATTTAATGTAACTTAGCTTAGAAGATAATACCAACCAAATCATCTTTCGCAATCACATTATCAATTAATTAACTGCACACTATATTACATGAACATTATACTTGTCATCCAATCAAAATGAATTAAATGTTATTTAGTTTCACAAAGATAGTCAAATATATTAATTGCATTACAATCATACAGAAATATGAACTTATGTCAACACTTAATTCAACTAAGGTTCATAGATATGTCAATCATTTCCATGTTGAAGTACTTATGTTACCTTAATATGTACAACAAGGTCAAAATTCTGTTCCCAAAATGTTAGGTAAATCTCCTTCTTTGCCCGCAATCATGACATAACCCTCTATAAAAAATTCATGAATGGACACATGGTATGACAAATGAAGTTAACTCTTAAGAATTCATCACAACAACTGAAAAACTATCACTATATTGAACATACCCTAAGCCACCAATTAGATGACTTTGAAGCCCCCAAAATTATGGGTATCCTAACACACCAAAAATAACAATTTATTCCTTTACATATTCAGCACGTGGATTTGTAATTAACCTTTCCTGGACCACAAAATAAACCTTCTTACACACCAACATATAAACCAAATATACTTAGGACTCAATGGCATAATGTATCCATACAAGCCCAACCAACTACCAAGAAACATATACACTTTTAACAACAACACAAACTCCAAATAGGGTAAATTCAGGGGAAATTTCAGTAATAATCATTTTAATCTGAAACTAACATATCAAACCTGCCAACGGAATTGATCCAACACAGCAAAAGGAGTGAAAACCCTAACGCAACTATAATGAAAAAAGAACTTCTTCAACCAAGTGGGTTTCCATTACGGTTCAACATCAAAGAAAAAACTTGGAAAATAAGCCTTCTCAAATTTCGTCTTCTACCACACCCTGTCGCGTATTTCATTTCAAGCAGAGGTTGAAGAACATGGAGGTGCTTCACCTTTTTTTGCTAACCATTTCTTCGAGCTATGCGCGACAGAGAACCCCGTCGTCAACAACACCTTCACGTCTTCTCCCTAACCCTTTCTTCCAGTTATGTGCGACAGACAACACCTACGTCGAGAACACCTTTACCTCTTTTCCGTAATCCTTTCTTTAAGCTATGGTGAGAGAGAAAACCCCTTTGACAACTACACCTTCACCTATTCTTCCTAATCCTTTCTTTGTCATCTAATTGCTTCTCCTTCCCTCTTTGTTTTTAGTTTTCACTTTCTAACTTGCCACAATGTTTTTCTAAAATCAATTTTTAATAAAAAAAAATAAAAAACATGTTTACTGCGAGGTCAATAAGTAATGAAGTATTTAAATAATCGTTTTTCTTTAAACATTATGGGGTGTAGAAAGAAATATTCACGACCGAAAAACCAAACTAACGGTTATATATTAAGTTTATTTTGTCATTTTGTTTATTATATAAAAATAAAATAATTAAATATGTGATTATTATATATTATATCGAGGTTATGGTGCAATAAAAAAATTACGTGTATAAAATTAGACTTTCTAAACATTAATAATTTAGTTATATTTAAAATAGGAACAATTACTTTCTTTTTTTTTTATCGGCCAAACTTTCTTAATCTTCTTAATCTGTGTAAAGTTTTTAGCTGTTATTTCTTTTCAATATATATATTTATATATATATATATATTTATTTTTTTTTTTTTTTTAAATTTTTTTATAAAATATTAGTGCCCTATTTAATTTTGTATTATAACTTTAAAATAGTAAAAGAAAGAGGAATTCGTTCCCTCTGTATAAATATTTAACAAATAAAAAATATCTATTACAAATCTTGATCAAACCAGAGGCCAAGTATCGGAATCAGGCAAGACTTTGCTATTACTGAGTTTTCCCCTTTGCACTGCCATTCGTGTCTATTATTCACAATAGTCGCAGGTATTCGTTGAATCAATTTCCACCTAAGTCAGAAGTGATGAGTGAGTAAAAACTTGAAGACGCTATTCCGTGATCGTCATTTCTTCCATGGCGGGAACGGGATTTGGCGCAGCGGCACCGACGTCGCTGGTTAGGTCATGGAGAACTGCGTTTTTGACACTGAGGGATGAAACCCTAACGATTCCTCCTCGCAATTCCAATGTGCAATTGCTCGACAATCTCATTTTCTCACACTCAAACGCTCTGGTGTCCGCCGCGGTTGAACTTCCCTCTCACGAGGTATCTTCTTCGTTTTCTCCTTTACATAAATGCTTGCGAGGTTTTAGAGTATGTTTGGAAACGGATGACGGAAAGTAGTTCTAGCTTTCTCGTTTTTCCATATTATGGAAGTGCTTTTTCGGCTTGCAAACATGCTTTAAATTATGCACTCTCTTCTCATTTGTTATAAATGTACACCTGATTTATTGTTTAATTTCTGTTCTTCAAGGTTTTGTCCGACCTTTTATTTATGATGGAATTGGTTGCTGCAATTTCTTCAGATGAAGAAGATTGTACTCGTATTTATGCACAGACATCACGCCTGGTAAGTGTTTTCTTAGGCCTTGTATAAACTTGTACACTGGTGACATATTCTTATAAGTGAATTTGTTGCCTGTGTTCTTATTGCAGATTCATGATATATGCCGATGTGTCTCGTTCGATTTAAATTTCAACTCTTATACCAGTGTCTTTAATTGTTTCGGGAAGGTGCTGAATCTTTTGCTTACAAACGTTGCTACTAATGGCGATATAAGTGGAATTTGCAGTACTACTACAATAATTCCTGCCATTGAGTGCTTACAGGCTGTCAGGTTTGCTCATTCTCTGAAAAAGAATTGATCCATGATGTAATCTTGCCTAGGCACTTTACATACGTCCACTTTTGGGACTGTTAGGCTGTAGTAATGCTTTTACTTGAAAAGCAAGGTAGACAACATGTTTTTGTGATCAATACAGACTCTTCTCTACTTTTTGCCTTACCTATTTGAAAATCTCGAGATTATGTATTTTATTATTTTTTATCTGATACCTTGTTGCTTTTCTATTATATATGATAAAGATAAGACATGTGACTTTTCTTTTTCTCTTCAGTAATGTTGAATTATGTACTCCTTTATTTAAAATTATAGGAGTAATTTTTGTTTTCTCCATTCTAGTTTAGATAAGTTTTGGATTGTGGTCATTGTGCTTTATTTCTTTTATTTATCCTAATAGTATATTATTATTTATTAGTTGCTAGTTATGGCCTGGGTATGCTGACAACCTAAGCTCTTGAGTGCCCATACTTTGATTTTTAGTATAGGGTTCAAATCCCCTACTACGACCACCTGGTGGTCAGGGTACCATCCTTTTTAATGGGGATTAGCTCTACACCTTAAGGGTTTGGAGACGCTTTGTGCTTGTCTCTAGAACTTATTGTAGGATTTTATTTTCTTGAAGATTTTTTCAAAGTGATAATGTGGCATTTCATAATATATTTTAAATCCTAAGAATATGCTTCTGTAGTTTGCAATTTTCCAAGTTTCTGGTGTATGTATTTTAATGCGTTTTGTCATTTTATGTTTTTAAATATGAATGAGAAAATACTGTTTATTCAATAACATATGTTGACCTCTATTGCTTGAGAGGGCTAAATGGTGTTGCTCCAACATTTGAATTTATACTATTAAAATGTTTTTTATTTTGCTGCTTTTGCTGCTAGTACTCTCAACTTTTTTGCTTTAGTAAATGATACTTTTAATTGACACTTCAAAATCTGCTCGCTCTACAGATTTATTATTATATCTCATCGAAGATGGTTGCAATCTGAAGATATTATATTGGTTAAATTTTTACTTGACGTTATCGATTGCTCTCATGGTGTGTCATTTTGGATGCCTCATTCAACTTGTAAAGAAAAAACTACTGGGATTAATATGAGATTTTCCACAGAAAGAAGTTCCAGTGAATTACAGACAGTGGCTTTTGAGATGCTCAGTGAAGCAATCTCAAGGGCTGGATCATTCTTCCCTGTTGACATTTGGAGATCAATTCTTGAGGTGTATGTTAATTCTGTGTTTCTTTTTGTAAAACTATATTAGTTGTAGAATTTTTTTTTTTGAACTAGTCTCTTTTGAAACAGGTGTTCAGGAAAACAATGGATGTCTTGGCATTGAAATCCCCTGTTGTGGAAGATAGTGTTATGTCCAGGTAACTTGTATGTTGGAGGAACTTATTAGAATTCAATGATGAAACTCATGCGTTGTTCATACTTTGGCCATATGTCATTATTTTTATATTTTTGCTGCAAGTCACATGCATCTTTTCTGTAGGTTTTATGAATCTTTTCTGTGCTGTCTACATCTTATCCTCATTGATCCAAAATGTGCAGTTTCCGATCATGTAAGTTAAGACTTTTTTATTTTAATACAAGGAATAAAGAAATGTTATATCCCTAATCATTGTGACTTGTTTTATCTAGGTGTCAGTTTTTGTTGCTGTTCTGCGGATGTTCTTAGTTTATGGCCTTTCAGGTAGAACACCAGGTACTTGTTTGCTTGTTGGCTACAAGGAGAAGGAGCTTAGTAGTATGAGTCCCAAGGCAAGCAGGGAACTCCTAAAAAAATCAGATCATGGTACATATAGGCCTCCACACTTGCGCAAAAGGGACAGCTTGAATGTGAAGCACGGTAGTGTTAGGCATTCCCAATACATGTCAGATAGCGAGTCTTCCACTATTAATGTTATGTCTTCAGATTCAGAGTTTAGTGATGGAGATGGATCAGCTAATGATAGTGGCAGAGTGCAGAACTCTAGGGTTAGAGTAGCTGCCATAACTTGCATACAGGTAAATTTGAAAAACTGTCTTGTTACTTAAATTCCAGTCTTGCGTGAAATTTAGATTGTGAAAAGTCTAGAATAAGTGAGTAACAAGTTGGTTATGATGTATTCTATGAAGAAATTAGAACCCAACTTTACCTTTTTGTCTTCAACTTCTTCATTATCTCATTGTTGTTGCTATGGTTTTGTTGGATAATTTTGAAAACCTTTGATCAGTTAAGTGTAGAGATATATATATGTTTACGTATGTTACAAATGAAGGAAAAGGATGGGAAGGGCAGAGTAGGAAAATCCACTAGGTTTATGAGAGGAAGAAGTGGAAACCCATCACTTGGGGGCCCACAAGCACACGCCCTTGATTGGGTAATAACCGAATGGTTGACGTGGTTGGAGGAAAATGGGTGGGAATCTTTTCGTTAGAGGAGAGAGATTAAAGAAGGGAAGGGAACTGTTTTGGAAGGGGGAGGTTGGAAAGGATCTGGGAACTTTTCGGAGCAAAGGGACTCATTTCTCTTAGTTTGGAGATGTTTTTCATTGTTTCATTACAAAAATACTGATTATAGAAAGTCATAATTTTCCATTACATTATTTCTATGTTATTATACGGGCATTCTTACCAAGTGGTATCAGAGCACTTGGTTTTGGGAGTGTATGGTACTAACTCGTAGTACAATGGAACAACGTATGGAGGGGCTCTAGCAATAGGTGGCTGAGTTGAAGAATCTGATCATTTTTCGTAGTAGGTCCTGAAAGGGATGACCTCGCATGCGCCGTTCACACAAGAGGAGGGAGCCGTACAATGCTGTTGATGGCGAGGTGGAGACTGAAGATGACGCTAGCTACACGACCTGAACTAGTAGTTGTGAGTCTTCCCGTTATTTCGGAGGGCGGAAGCTTAAGATTCCAATATTTAGAGGAGATGACTGGATCGTTAGGGCTGAACGATATTTCAAACTCAATCTGTGGATGATGATGAAAACTGGATACGATGGTAATAGCCTTGGAAGATAAGGCATTAAATTGGTACCAATGGTGGACAACAAAGTCAAAAAACCATATGGGAGGAGTTTAAAAGTGCGTTGATTAGACGCTTTCAACCAGGGCTGGTCCAAAATCCTTTTGGCCCTTATTGAGTCTTCAGCAGACCAGTTCAGTGATGAAATATAGGGAGAAGTTTGAACGTGAGTCCGCATTGTTGAGCAAGGAGGATAGAATAATGCTGAAGGGCATTTTCCTCAATGGATTGAAGGAAGAGATTCAAGCTGAGTTGAAATTATTCACGACGGGGTCTCTCAAGGAGATGATGGGTAGGGCTTCGTTGTTGGAAGAGATGGATAATGCTTTGCACAAAGAGGGACTGATGAATTCAGAAAAAAAAAATGGATGGAGAAGACAACGAGAAGGCATACTCGAGGTTTCACTAAGTGGGAGCGAGGAGGAAATAAGGAGGGAATGAGCAGCAAGATGCAGGAAATAAACCTTGGGGAGAAGTCCTTAAGTGGGGGGAAACTATCCAAGCGGAATTGAGAGAAAGAAGTAGTTCCTACTATCCAAGGTAAAGGCTTTGTTTTAAATGTGGAGAAATATGGGGTCGGGATCTTGTTTGCAAATTGATTTAAGGATCAAGGCGAAGAATCAGAAGGGAGTGAAGAAGAGGAGGATAAGGGCGAGCCTCTCATCAACAAGGTACTGCAAATTTCTCTACAAAGCAAAGAAGGCTTAACTTCTAATAGATCTTTCAAGGTGGTGGGCATGGTTAAGGGCAAAGAGGTGATAATTTTGCTAGATATGGTGCTTCAGCTAATTTCATTTCAAAGGAATTAGTTAAGCAACTTAACTTAAAAGTGAATGAGACGAAGGACTATGAGGTGGAGGTAGGAACAGGCGACGAAGTGAGGAATCAAGGAATATGCAAGCACATGGAAGTTGAAGTAAAAGGAATTCCTATTGTTCAACTTTTTTGTCATCATGGAGTTAGGAGGGACAAATTTGGTGTTAGGATGGGTTGGTTGGCTAGCTTGGGGAATGTCAAAGCTAACTTTAAACATTTGATTCTGACTTGGGGAGACAAAGGTGCGAAGAAGAGTATGCAAGGTGATCCTTCCCTATGCAAATCACAAGCATCATGGAAGACGATGGTGAAGGCTCTTAACTAACAAAGAGAAGGATATATGTTGTCCTGTCAAGCCACTATGATGTCTGATGTTAAGGAAAAGGACCCTATCAACCCCACCATGGCTGATGTAAGTGCAGCCTATGAAGATATATTCACCAAGCCTACTGTCTTGCCTCCAAAAAGGGACTGTGACCATGCCATTCATCTTAAAGGAAGCTCCAACATTCCGAATATAAGGCTTTATCAGTATCCTTACTATCGAAAGACAAACATTGAAAAGTTTGTGCAAGAAATGACGGTTGGAGGGATCATTAGACCCAATAACAGTTCTTACAGTAGCACAATCATTTAAGTAAAAAAAGAAAAGATGGAGGATGGAGGTTTTGTGTGGACTATCGGGCTTTAAACAAGCTCACCATACCAGACAAGTTCCCTATACCCATCATAGACGAATTGTTAGATGAGCTGGGAGGAGCTCATATTTCTTCGATGCTGGACTTGAAATCTGGGTATCAACAAGTTCAAATGAGAGACGAAGATGTAGCAAAATTGCTTTCTGGACTCATGAGGGTCAACAAGCCTTTTCCCACTAGGTGAGGTTGGCTATGTTGATCACAAAATTCTATTTGGCATGGATAAAAACCAAGGTTTTAGGAATATTTTTTTTTTTGTTTTAAATAGTAGATTTTAGGATAGAAATATTCTCAATATATCCATAGTAATTAGGAAAAAATATCTTTGGAATCTTTCTATTCATTTTGGTATATTTTAATTTCCTTATTTATAAGGTTTTGATTATTACAAATAGAGAGGATGAAAATGCAACTTGTGTGATAGTTATCAATAAAATAATTCTTTTGTTCTTACATAGTTCAAGTATTTGATTTGAGATCTCCTTTGGTGACTTCCTCAAATGTTTTGTTAGAAACCAATCATTTTAAAAATTGAAAGCATTAAAGCAACTAGAATCATAGATTTTCTCTTAAACATTATAGGTTTTCTTAGTTGGTTTTGGCCTAGTCCTCTCACTTGCATGATTGTTTTATTTGTTATTATGGTACTTGGGTGCTGCAAATGATTGTTGTTATTTGGGGTACCAACATAATTGAGATGCCAAATAACAAAGTGACACTTTAATACTTCCATTATTTAATATAGAAAATTAGAATCATTCTCGAGAGCACACTGTAATTATTTCCTTTTACATTTTCAAATGCAAGAGAACCAATTTCTAGTTCCTTAATTTTTCAAACATTTTCAGAAGGAAGAAAAAACCTATTCCAAACTTCGAGTTTTTGCTACCATTTCTTGCTCCAATAACTCAAAAGGAAGATATAAATATATGATTTTTTGTCTTTACTGTTTAACTTGCTTGGTTACCATCATCTATGACATATAAGCTTTGCTAACTTTGTGGTGATTGATTGTTCTTTTTCTTATTATTCTTTTATATGTTGGGATGGGAAGGATCTTTGTCAAGCTGATTCTAAATCTTTGTCCATGCAATGGTCCTTGCTTTTGCCAACTAGTGATACACTACAAGCAAGGTATGGCCAAACGATTCCTCCTTTTTGTGAATGCAATCAAACTTTAATCTTTCTCTCCATTTGATATTGTTTTGTAACTGTTTTTTTTAATTTGTATTTTCATAGGATGCATGATGCAACTTTAATGACAAGCTTGCTGTTTGATCCTTGTTTGAAGGTAATGACAATGGCCTTGATTCTTGTGTATAAATGTCTTGTTCTAAATTTCTATTTGAATTTTAAGGGTCACATATTTTGATATAATATTTTAGATGCAAACATGTGATATATGATGTTATTCTGGCTTGTTAGTTGTAGTTATTTTATTTAGAACTTGGAATTAGGACATAAAATTGGGTGCCTTGCTCATTACCAACTTATGAGGATTGAAAATCAAAGACAAGAAGCAAAATGAAAACACTACTATTGAGATGAAAGTCTGAAGTGTTGAAGAAAAAAGATGAAGCAGTTCTATGCTTCTATGAGGCCTAGTCTCTCACAACTTAATCAATTGTCCACTCTTAACAAATACACCTCTCTGTTGCCTATTTTCTCACGACACTCTTCAACATTTTGCCAGCTTAGCTGCTAGTTACACTCTTGTCCCCTCTAATTTCACTTAGGTTCACCAAAGTTTATATAAATGACAACATTCCAATGATCAATACGAGGAGTCTGCACTATTACACTTTTGCCCCCTTTATTTTCACTTAGGTTCACCAAAGTTTATATAAATGACAACATTCCAATGATCAATATAAGGAGTCTGCACGAATTGACTCACACCAACTGCGAAAGGCAAATGCAGTCTAGGAATAGTAAGATTAATAAGTTTTCTAACCAATTTTCTATATCTTTCTAGATCAGAGAAAAATTCACCTTGATTTGCAATTACTTTTTGATTTGGATTCATACGACTATCTACTAGTTTATAGTCAATCGTACTTGTCTCTTTTAGAATATCTAAAGCATATTTCCTTTTGAGAAATTACAATAACTTTTTGTTAAGTTACTATAATGCCCAAACAATATGGCACTTTCAAGATCCTTGGTTTGATGATGATTGCATAAGTTCTCCTATAGTGGAGAGATTCTGGTTTGTGTAATTATTATATCAAAATTTTCAAGGGAGACCACAAAGAGAACAACATAATTTACAAACAAAACTAGATTCCACCAAAGCGACAAACCCAGGGGTTGCTCTATGTAGACTTTTTTCTTTAGATCAACTTACAGAAAAACATTTCTAATATCCAATTGATAACGTGACTAATGACGAATGACTGCCATGGCAAGAAAAAGACATACCATAGTCATTTATGTTACTGGAGAGGAAGTATCACCATAATTGAGTCTATTCATGAGTGTATCCTTTGACCATCTATTGAAGCTTTGAGACAATCAACTTCACTAGTGGTCCAACTTTTATGCTATAGACCTAATGATAATCAACTATCCTGATAGAAGAAAAAATAACTTCCATATACTATTGGTTTCAAGAACTTGCATTTTTGAAGTCATGGCTTGTCTCCATCTAGGATCGTCAAGTGCTTTTGTCACATTTTTAGGAATAGTAATTGAGGATGCAGAGGAAATAAAAGAAAAATAGGAAGGAGAGCACTGTTATCAAATGTTGGCTATGGCGGTGCCATGGCAGAAAACGGTCGCGATTTCCCAACCTGCCGCCACAATAAGGTGGTGGCGAAGCAGGTTTTCCGTGGCGGTCCGTGGCGGTCCATGGCAGCCACTTTTTGCATGGCAATTGGCGGTGGTGAAATGGTGATGGCGAAAATAGTGGAATGGATAGAGATAAGCAACTACAAGTGGAAGAGATAATGCAGAAGCGGCTGGGAGAACAGATTGCAGTGCAAAAACCCTAATTGCATCTTTCAATGTTTTGTTTTCTGAGTGTTTAATGCATAAGCTTTAAAATTGGGCAGGCCCATTATAACATTATTTAATCTAAACCTACAACCCCTCTCTTATTCTTTTACCTCTTATTGTCACCTCTCTTATTCTGTTACCTTAATGGTGCAGTAAAATATTATTAACCTAAACTCATACACTCAATCTCTCTTCTATTTTGCCTTTGCCCAATGTTTTGTGTTTTTTGAATGTTCAATGCATAAGCTTAAAAATTGGGCTAGACCCATTATAACATTATTTAACTTAAACCTACAACCCTCCTCTTATTCTTTTACCTCTTACTTCCACCTCTCTTATTCTTTTACCTTACTCCTTCAGTAAAGTATTATTAACCTTTAGTCATTATATCATTTCTTTTGCATTAAAATTATGTGGTAGTATTATATTGTTTTTTACCGTAATATTTCCACCATAACATGTTATAGTTTCCTTTATAACTTTATAAAGGTTTTTTGGGTCGCCGATATTGTGTTATCCGATATCGATAACAATTGGAAGGAGACAAATTGAGAGAGAGAATTGTATATAGGATGTGGATTATGAGTTAAAGGAGTATGTTTTCGATAAAATGGCTAACATGAGTCATCATTATTGGGTGCTGTGGTATTGGGTGATGATTGAGTAGGACTAGCCATTTGGTTCGTGCATTGATCGATAGTAAAAGGTGGACTAGTCATTTGGATAGGGTGGATTCCATACGAAATTTAGGGTGATAGGAGCAGGAGGAACAAAAGACTTAATTATTAACATAGGCAGAATATCTTAGAGAAAAAAAGTATCCTTTTATAGGAGGGAAAATGGAGTTGTTTAAACAAAAGTTATACTAGCAAACATAAAGTATCTCTTGGTTTTATGAGAGTAACATGTGGGAATCGGTCTAAACTCGAAGACATATCATTAAAAGTATACACAACCAAAACCATGAGGATAATTATACAAGGGGTTTCTTTGGAAATAGAATGGATTAAGAAACTTTATTGTAAAGTGAGGAAGTTGGTAGTTTGTTAATAAGAAAACAAGTAGTTAGGATAACATCACCCTATATTTGCACTAACCAATAAAGTGCGATCAATTTCATACATCTACTATGTCGTTTTGATAAGGTGTGTGAAGGCAGGTAGACTGATGTAAAATGCTGTAAGCCTAATGGTGTATAGAAATGAGAGGTAAAATATTCTTTGGCATTATCACTTCATAAAATTTTGATTACTTTGCCAAATTAATTTTGGATTTCATTAACGAAAGATATAATGATAGACAAAAGCTCACGATAGTCTTTCAATTTATTTTATATATTTATTACAATACCATTTGAGTGGATTGTCTCGGCTAATTATTTTATAGCAATATAATTAAAGTATTCACCTATTTTACGTAATATTATTATAGAGATTGTAGATGAAAATTAGTGTCAAGCTGCATAATTTGATAAGCAAACAAATTAAACATTCAAACTATGCAAACATTATTGAACAACATTATCATATTGTTGACCTACATAATTATAAGTAGTAAATAATTGTAATAAGAAATTTATATAAAATGGTATAAAGCTAATAAAAGGTTGTTGTTGGGGGGTTGCGGATCAACCCACCTTCAACCTGGCTTGAACTCGTTTAATTTGCAGGTTAAGTGAGCCGATCCAATTTGACCTACATTTAAAAAAGCTAAATTTTTTCTAACCCAATTTGGTTCGAACCCTTGGTGAGCCGGGTGGCTCACGGCCTAAAGCCCATTTTGACATCTCTAATCAATATCTAGTAAAGGGAAATATTTCTTAAGATTTTTTCCTATCAAATCATATCATATATCCCTGATTAATGTAATCTAATCATATCTCTAACATATATCTAATAATTAGAATGGTATGGCTACTTCAACAAGAGTGCCAAGAAAGTTGGATTTGGATTGAACTATCCTAGCATTGATATTGGATGAGAATTTTACCTCTATCTTTTGCTTGAATTCTAGTATGATACTAGAATTCCCTTCTCCATTCATCATATGGTAGCTATTCCAGTATTTTGGCATTCATTCAATTTTATTCTAACAAACTTTCTTTTGACATGTTTTATGTAGTATGCAGTTTTGTTCTTTTTTCAATTTCCATATGCATGTCCTTCGTATGCATGCAACTAATTAGTTTTACCCTTTACATAATACTCAACTATCCCCTTCACCTCCCATGAACAAGGGTTGTGGTTTTATTGTGTTCTTGATTTCTTGGCTAAGAAAAGGTTGTTTGTGTTACTCAGGCACGTATGGCATCTGCAACCACGCTAGTAACCATGATGGATGGCCTGTCTTCGATTTTCCTACAAGTAGCTGAATATAAGGAGTCTAACAAATTTGGATCTTTTATGGCACTCTCAAGCTCCCTCGGCAAGATTTTACTTGAACTTCATAGAGGTATCTATAACATTAGTATCTGAATAGATTGTGGCCTAAAGGCATATATTATGTGCTTTTGATTTTTTTCTTGTCTCTTCATTATTTATTTTCATATTTTGCTTAATTTTGCAGTTTTTGTCTCTTTTGCAATGATGTAGGTCTTCTTTACCTAATAGAGCATGAAGCTCATACTAAATTGTTGGCTTTGTTATTCAGGATTATCAAGCTTTTGATATCATCTACACCGTATGTTTCTTTGCTTATTCTATTTTTCAATTTAGTTATAATTGAAATGGTACATTTTTCCTTTGTTTCTTTTACTCTTATAAATATGTATAATATTTGTTGAATATATAGAAAATAGGATTTAAGATTAATCTCCCTTGTGTATAAACCACACATAGGGTATTTATAATAGAGGTACAACTAATAAGAGTAACTAAAAATAAATAGAAAATAGAGGATATTGTTTGATATTGTGATTAATAATATCTAACAATATCTTAACAATATCAAACAATATCTAACACTCCTCTCAAGCTGGAGCATACAAAGTGTATGTGCCAAGCTTGTTACAAATATAATCAATTCTAGACCTCTGTAAAGACTTAGTAAAAATATTTGCTAAGTGATCACTTGAGTTAACAAACTCAGTTTTGATGTCTCCCTACATAATCTTTTCCCGAATGAAATGACAGTTAATTTCAATGTGTTTGGTCCTCTCATGAAAGACAAGATTAGATCTAATATGAAGAGCAGCCTGATTGTCACACAAGTGTCATTGTGAGAAGTTAGGTCACAAGATTGACAAGTGTTATGCATTACATGATATCAGAGCTATCGTTTAACAAAGGAAAAAAGAAAGCCTATCCTAGCAAGATTTTTTGGACATTTTTTTTCCACCCGCTATCGGGCCGCTAACGGACCACCAATTAATTTCTAGTCCCATGCATGAGATGTATATACCTCAGCGTGAGGGGTGTGTGTTGGAAGTCCCACATCGACTAGAGATAAGACAATTTTGTAGTATATAAGTGATGTGCAAACCTCACCTTACAAGCCAATTTTGTGGGGTTGAGTTAGGCTTAAAGTCCACATCCAAACAATATTCTTTTTGGTTTTGGTTATTGGTTCTCTTATAATTTCATGATCAGAGCCATAAAAGATCTTGTTAGATAATTGTAAAGGGGGACTTGAGATAGAAGTATGGAAAAAATGCTTAAGAGTGTATTTCATCTCTTAGCTCATACATCCATATATAGGAGTTCCTCTATCAAATATCTAGAAAAGCAATGATTAATCCTACCATATAGATAGATAGGAAAGCATGCATAAGTTAACTTGTACAATTGTAACACCTGCTTTAGCTTGAGCAAGTAGTTTGTATGTACTGCTTTAGCTTTAACATATAAACTGAATTGATGGTCATCTCCACGACTCGAACAAAATCAATTTCTTCTACTATTAATTTTCGGTTTCTGTCCATTGGATTTTCCGCACATCTACAGTCAATTTTACTTCTTTCTTCTAGGATTTCTAAGGCATATCTTTTGAAGATTTAAAATACCTTCATTTGATTGAGTTTGTCAATAATTCGAAAGTATTTAAGATCATTGGTTTGAAAGTGATTGCATATTTTAGTGGTGTCATTACCTTTGATGATTATATCATCAACATATACAATTAAGTATATAAATCAAATGATCAACTTAACTATGTTTTAGCCCAAAAGTTTGTACTTGAATTTTCCAAACGAGGACCAGCACAATTTATACACTAACCCACAAGAAACATAGGAGGTAATTTCATGTAGATTTTCTTCTCTAGATCTTCGTGAAGAAATACATTCTTGATATCCAACTGGTAGAGAGGCCAATGGCAAATAGTGGCCATGACAAAGAAATGTCTAATAGTGGTAATCTCGGTTACACGGGGAAATGTCACCATAGTAGTTGAGACCATATATCTAGTTGTACCCTTTGACAATTGGTCTTGCTTTACGGTGAGTTTGGATTTGATGATTTACTATTTGCAGAGACAAGCAAAGAAAGTGCGAAAATGAAGCAAAAAGTGGATGATAAACTTTCTCATGAAACAAGAAGATTTGCTATGGAAGTATATAAAATAATCATAAATCTTCTCTTTGTCGAACCATTTATATGTAAACAATAATAAAATATTTATTAACATAATCGATCGTATGAGTTTATGTTATCGTTTATATTAATAAATATTTTATCGTTAATTACTTTTTAAATTATAAATGGGTAACTTTTAATAATTATAGTGACACATTTTTATGAGTAAATAGTCGGTTCAGTAAAACAAGTATTGACATGTTTCGTTTTTAGTACAATAAGAGAAAAAAGTTACAGCCTTAGTACAAATATTCTATTTCCATGAATTTAGTTTGAACTCTGTAAAGTAGTTAAATATATGTTTGGTCTTTAGTAATTGTCACGTGAGTTTATTAAAGGAAACATTAATATTAATATGCAGTTATCCTTGACGGAACATTAAGGATTTTAAATTTACAAAGCAAAAAACGAAGGACAATAATAGTGATATTATTTTTGGAGACGAGAATGTTAGGAAAATACATTTGAGAGCTCTTGTAGATAACTTGTCTAATATAGGGAAGATGTCATGAACAAAACATATACACTAAAAAGCATGGGGAGACACATGAAACATGTTCATTGGAAAATAGGATAGAAAGCAAATGTTATTGTCAGAGGGAGGAAGAGGAACTCCTGTTTATGTGGAAGCAAGCTATAAGAACGGCACCTCAGTGGTGAATTGACACATTTGCTTCAAGGAATAAGGTACAAGTTGTCTCAACAAAGTGTCTATCTTTTTTCTTTGCTTTACCATTTTGCAAAGGTGTATGAGAACATATGGATTATTGTAAAATGCCATGTGCGCTTAAAAGAGTAGAGAAGCTAAATGAAAAGTTCCTTTGGCATTATCACTCCTAAAATTGCTGATAACTTGGCTAAACTGATTTTTGTGTTTCATTGAGAAAAGGCCAATAAAGACAATTTTTCAGATCAATCTTTTCGTTTAGTAAACCCTAGTACAATGAGAATATTAAGCAATAAATGTAACAATTTCAAAACTAAAAAAGGTGACTTGGCTTGGCCCCAATTTTCAAAATGAATTATACAAAAGGGAAAGTTACATCTTGCAACAAGTCTCCATGCAAAGGAGGATCGAACTTGTTTGCTTAGTTGACATGTTTCACACTATAACCCTAGTTGATGTGTGTCTGATAAGTGTAGATGCCTTAAGTGGCGGTGCAAAATTTTGGAGGAGAGGATGCAAAACAGGACATAAAAGATTTGGTTTGAAGACAATAGAGTCCTTTAGCTTCTTTTCTCTTGCCAATCAATTGACGTGTACCTTGCTCCTACATATAACAGAAGAATTGGAATGAAAGATTAATGAACAATTTAATCACATAGTTAATTGAGTTAGAGAAATAAGGTTTAAAGGACAAGTGAGGACAAGAAGAAAAATATTTCGAGTGATGGAGGAAGCAAAGGAGACTTGACCAACTCCATGGGAAGCAACTTTGGACCCATTGATTAAAGTAATAAAATGAGGAACTCTAGGAGAAGAGTTCCTAGAAATTGAGTGGTCAGGGACAGATGACATTACAAATCAAATACAGAGACGACATGAGTAAAAGAGGATCTTTCAATGTGTTTGGATCCAAACTCCAATCAGTGGGAAAGGCCGGAAAGGAGGGTGGAATGGGGAGAAGAGAGGCCGGTAAGAGCAATAGAGGCAACATGACATCATTTTGGTGCATGCACGCACCTAGGTTAGTCGCACAAAGATGTGCTAGCAGCTTGTCTAGAGGAAGGTACCTAGGTGACCAATGGTTTTATTTGTTGCTTTGAGAGGTGCTTCATATCTGGTATCGGAAAACATATTCAGGTCTATCATTCGATTGCTGATGATGATGATGACTATAGGTTTTGCATCACTTGATGAGACTAACAAAACTAGGTGCTCAATGGAGAGAACGATGGTGGCCTGTGGCAGGCATTTGTGAACTCATCTGGCAGTGACAAAGCGAGATTGACCCTCTCTGATACCAAATGATGATAGGTTCGCTGAACTTTGTATTTTCACTTAGGAAGGATTGCATTTCTCTTCAGTTTCAATAGAGATGAGATGAGAGATAGAGAGATTAGTAGAAATAAGGGAGAAATATTGTGGAAAAGTAGTTGTGAGACCCATTAACTACTTCATTCTCCCTTCCCAGTTCTTTCCTAGAAAACACATCAAATCGAATTCATTGCCTTTATTTCCTTTCTGTCTCCTATCAAACAAGCTGTAAGGGTGAATTTGAGGAGGCTACAAAGTTGGGCATCAATCTTATTCCTTGAGTTCTGTTCTTTTTTCTTCCTTTATACTCTCTAGTTCATATTCTTCTAGTTTTTTTATTTAATGTTTTCATTTCTGATTTTAACATAATCTTTCATTTTTTACTAGATTATTACATTCGTAATTGCTCATAGATTGATGGCCGTTTTCTATAAGCTGTGGCTTATTTAGCTATCATAAATTTCTTTAAGGTTTAGTTCTGTTTTGAGTATTCATATGTGTAGTATAATAATTGTTCAGTTTGAAATAATATAAAATTGAAGGTAGTGATGGCCCAGCTTCCTTTTGTGCATGTTTAGAGTTGGTTTCCACACGATATTTAAGATTAATATATAGTTTGTATAAAACACAGTCCTTCTTGTCCTAAGTTGTAGTGTAAAGTTAAGAAAATGTGGGAAGGAATTATTTATAACGAGGATACATTTTTTAATAGCTGCTTTTGGTGTTATTTTTTAGTTAGACTATTTTCTCGTTGAAATAAACATTTTTTTCATTATATTTGATTAAATTTCTAATTGGGAGCCACACAAGTTCTTTACATAAAAATAATATTGTAATCTAGTATAATTACTTTGCTCAGAAGTAACCAAAGGAAATGTTAAATTGTTCATAAGTGGACATAGTTCTCTCACTAACAAATCTTTCTATTTCTCCACAAAATCCTTTCAAAGCCATTCTTAGAAAATCACCTATTTTCTCAAGTGCTTTTAAAATTGTATTATTTTTGTATAATAGGAATGGAGATACACAGGTGAGAGTATTTGTGTTTCTTCTAGATAGAATAAAACAATTAATTAAAGATAATGATATTTATCAATTTAACTGTAGGCTAAATATTTAATTGCATAAATTGCACTAACACCATTTATGCTTCTTGATTCTTTAATGCATATTAGGTGTTATATTTCCTTCTCTGTTTCTGAATGTAAAGTAGGTATGTCTACTGAAATCATTGTTTTGACAGATATTCAAGAATGCCGCCAAATTTGTTGCCTATTGCTGTTACATCTATTAGGACAAGGATTGAAGAAGGATTTTGGTTGAAAAGTGAACGAAGTGGTCTGCTGGTTAGTTGTCCGATTAATTGTCTAAAGTTTTGTTTGTCCTTCTCTAACAATGACAGTATAACATTGAATTTTGATGGCAGGCAGCTGCTATTGGTTGCTTGACGTTAGCATTGGCTACCTCGCCATCTTCTGCTCAATTAAGGAGTATGCTCTGTGACGAGGTTTCTTCAGGTGACTTCTGCTACTATTGATAATAAAAGCACACGTATAAGTTATTACTTAAAATTAATGAAAGTCTAAAACTTTAACATCTATTTTTTCAAAGTTCATGGTTCTAAACGCAGATTTTATTTTATCTACATTCACTCAATAGTACTAACAAATATTTAATTACAAAATCTCTAAGAAAAAAAATAATGCAATGGTAAGATTAAACTTATTGTTATTATTATTTGTATTTACTTAATTATTTTCTTGCTGACCTAAAGCTATCTTTTAGTTGAATAAGCTTTTAATTAGGCCCTGGTCGGAGATACTTAGTAAGTTGCCCCTGTAACTTTTTTTCTTATGTCTGATAAGTTCTTGTCTGAGTTGCTTCACTAGTGAGAACAAAAGCAATCATCATATATCTTAATCTAATTCCCTTGGGATTGCTTGTCCATTTCGATTAAGTTAAAACTTGAATTGCATTCCTGACTAACAGTGCCGGACCTGCATTTACTTTCACAAGTAAATTCTCATTGTGTGCCAAATTAAGTTAGACTAAAGATGATTAATCCTACTTAGTCATCAGAAGGCCCGAAAAAGGATGTTATCATTGTCTAACAAAAATAATATTTTATTTTGTGCCAAGTGTATGGTTTAGAGTCTAGAGTTGGTAGAATCTTAGGGAGTCGAATCTGTTTGGGACAATCAGTCACTAACTGATTGGCATGATTGATTTATGTGGATTGATATTTTGGCACTAGACATTACTGGTTGAATTGTGCATATTTGGTTGTCAGGCTACTGTTTGTTGGTTTGGCCTTATGTTTGCATTTGTTGGCTTTCCTTCAGGTCATATTGAGACTCAAAAGAAGTCTGGTGTTCTTTCTACCTTATTTGAATATTCGATGCAATCAAGTTGCCCAACCATTTGCCTTGAAGCCCTTCAGGTAATCTTTTTGGTGTAGATTGGTTACTTGTTTATTCAGTTGCACCTACAAATGGGGATGATGGTGTATATGACTTTTGGAATATAATTTTTGATGATCCTTTCATTGGCATTTCAACTCTGCTGACATCCCAAAACATGCCAATCATATGTCATCATATGAAAAATTTATTAGAAAGAAGGAAAAAAAGAATAAGAAAACATAGGGGGCTGAACCAAACCCATGTAGAAAAATACAATGCAAACTTCCTATCATAGGAAGTTGAAACCTATTATGAAACAAATCAAGAACAATTTTTGATGAGATAATCATTTATAGTGAATCTTATTATCTAAACCCAGAGAGGCTAATTTATCAGCACAATGGTTACCCTCCTTTAAATTTTGAGTATACTTAAACTCCATTTCATTACATATCTCCAAGCACTTTTTCCATCTTCCTCTAAGCTACCAAAGAACATCTTTAATATCCAAGTACGCCTTGCATAACATAGAGGAATTAGTTTCTAAAAAGCCTCCTATATCCAGCCACCTAACAATGTAACGTTCAATGGCCAAAAGCCACCATTATCTTAGCCTATAAAGACTTCTGCACTCCCAAGAAGATTAGAAACTTCGGATATATTCACCCCTATTACATCTAAACAGCCCAACACAAGTGGCATTACCTGGACACCCACAAGCTGCCCCAATCTGTGTTCACTTTATCCAACCTATATTTGGAAATTGCCAAAGAACTTGTGTAGTAGTTGTTCCTCTCCCCAGCCTAGTATTGATGTCAAAGAATTTCAGAACCAACAAGTTCTTTTTGTTGTACAGTATTGTTCATAGAAATGTTTACGTATCACTTGATTGATATATTTGTCAGTTAAGACTATAGTGGATGTATGTTATTGCTATATGGTCATTGATAAACTTCTTTGTAATGCGATAGTCAATCTTTGTGCTTTGTCTTGCCGAACTAGATTGTAATTTGAACAATATTAATGATAGATTTATTATCATAAAGAAGATTGATAGGAGATGCATATTTTAAAATTGTGAGGAACCTTCATCTCTACTATAGCTTTCAAAATCCCTTGAGCTAGAGCCTCAAATTTCAATGAGACTTGGCTTCACAGCTACTTTGTTTCTTATTGATCTAGGTCCCGAGTTTCCACCCATGAACATTTAAATTCTGAAGTGGATTTTTGTGTTTATGATGCACTATGCATTGTTTACGTCATTGTATTCTTTTGCTCTTTCTTGTTTTTGATGGATAACCATTGAGCTAAGCTTACGTTCAAATACTTTTGATTGAGGAGAACAATATTTGGATAAGCTACAATGCAATATTGTAATTATTACAAGTGTGCTATTGGAAGATTCTAGAGAAATTTTTGCAATCGTTACATTACGGATAGAGTTCCCTATATATGGCTTATGTAATAAAATCTTTAGTGCAAAATGAAGATTAAGGGAAGTATTGGTGTTAACTCGAATATGCTTGATTCTGAAAGATAAATGGTACTGGAAGATCATTCGTATCTTGCCTTCGATATTTTATCATGGAAAGTTAAATAGACATTTTAATTTCTATTGATGTTTACATAATAATTTGGTGCATGTATCTATGCTAGTTTATTGATGTATTCAGATTAACTTTCTACAGGGACTGAAAGCTGCATTCCACAATTATCCTAACATAGTGACTGCTTGCTGGGAACAAGTTTCTGCTATTGTGTATCACCTCATTAGCACTGTGTGTGTTGAAACTCCTTCCAGGCAATCAAGTGAACATGTTGGTAGCCCTACTACATTTATATATGAAAAAGTTACCATCGCTGCAATTAAGGTAGCAACTTTGCTTTTTTATTTCTTTTTTTCTTTCTGAACTAGTCTTAATCTCATTTCTTTTAGATTAATTGGTGTTTGAATCAGTAGTCAATTCGAGTTTGAAAATGCATGTGTTGAATGCATTGAAGTTAATTGGTATGTTTGCTTTCCTTTCTACCATAAAGGATGTAGGCTTTGTTTGAATAAGTTTCTCCATAAACACTTCTTTGAAAAGAAATTAAAAAAATTTAATGAAGTTTTTTATGCGGTACAAGTAGCTTATGCATAAACTAACTTGTAGAAGCACTCTTATGTAACTTATCCAAGTTTAGACTTTTTACTTATGCATAAACTGTTTTTTGTTTATTGAGAAACATATTTCACCTTTTTCTTATTTTATTCTTGTAGAAGGGCTTATGGAGAAATTTGAACAAACAAACCTTATGTTCTTTCTATGGTCTGTTATATTTTTTCTGTTGGTCTGTTTGATTTACCTAAAAATAATGGATTAGACAACATTAAAAGTGCTTAGGGAACAACACAAAACAAGGGATAAAGTGTTGACCGAAAAACTTCACCTAGTTGACCTACGAATAACCCTTTTGGGGTTGCACATGGGGAAATAAAAAATTCCAATCTACTCCTTCACTCTCCTAAATATTGTCAATAGATGTAGACCGACTTAGTAAGATGCAGCTGACCTTTTTAAACAATGTCATCTAATTTGGCTATGTCTTGTGGAATTTTACATGCTGGGCTAATTGGGTATCAAGGTTGTCACACTTCAAAGTTTGCGTAAACTCGTGGAAGATTAGTAAACTTGAATTGTAAGCTCGAATTGTAAACTCGTGACACAATGATGTTTATAAAAAAATTAAAATATTTATAAATAATATAATAATTTAATATGATATGATGTTTATATGTTTTTACTAAAATATTACTATTATTATTATTATTATTTTATCATATTGTATATTTTAATTATTTTTTACATGTTTCTGATATTACTTTTATAATGATTTTAGCTAATTATACGATATATTTGAGTTTTATAAAAAACTAAAGGTTATTGGACTAATCCAAATGGAATTAATGAAATAAGAAAACCTAAACTCTAGGCATGAATGAAATAAGAAAACCTAAAACTCATTAGAAAACCTATTGCAGTAGGTAGAAAATGAAATAGTTTTAAAGAGTGTCTCAACTTCTACCGCTGATCCTAAAATTTAAAATTCCATTAGAGAAAGGAAATGGGAGTAGTGATCGGAATAGTAATGACCACAATGAGTAGAACAATGACGACCACCCACGAACACGACTGCAAAAGAGACCACCAACGACAATGCGGTGACAACTAGCAACTTGTGACCACAACGAACATGAAGACGAACCCAAACATGAGTAGAAACTGGGTTGTTTTGGATTTAAAGAAAATACCCTTTGGACTCGCCAACTCGGTTGTAGACTAACGAGTTCAACAGTTTGAGAAATAACAATACCATCTTTGTCTGATTGTACCACCTCAATATCCAAGAAATATTTGAGTTTTCCAAGATCTTTGGTTTGAAATTGATCACAAAGATGTTGTTTCATCTGAGAGATGCCATGGTTATCACTGCTAGTATAAATGATGTTATCAACATACACTATGAAGTAGACACATCCAGCACTTGAGTGACGATAAAAAATTGAATGATCTGTCTCACACCGAGTCATACCAAATTGTTGAACAACATTGCTAAATTTTCCAAACTAGGCCCTTGGAGACTGTTTTAGGCCATATAAAGATTTGTGAAGACATATCAATGCAGAAGATGCCCTCTGAGCAAAAACCCAGGAGGTTGCTCCATATAAATCTTTTATTGCAAAACAACATTGAGGAATGTGTTTCTAATGTCCAGTTGATAAAGAGGCCACTTTTGAAGAGCCGCCATGACAATAAATAAATGAACAAAAGCCATCTTCACCATTGGAGAAAAAGTATCACCATAATCCAACCCGAAGATTTAGGTGTAACCTTTGGCCACAAGACGTGCTTTGAGACGATCAATAGTACCATTAGGTCCAACTTTAATAGCAAAAATCCACCTGCAACGAACAACAGATTTCCCAAACGGTAAGTGGACAAGCTCCCAAGTTCCACCATTATGAAAAGTACTCTATTCATCGAGCATGGCATGACGCCAACTAGGATGGGCTAAGGCATCACGAACACATTTTGGAATGGTTACAGAAGAAATAGACGAAAGACAAACATAAAAAGGTGAAGACAATCTATGGTAACTTAAAGAAATATAATGAGATGGATTACGTGTAGAATGGGTACCTTTTCTGAGGGCGATTGGAAGGTCACTCGGTGGAAGGGGGAGACTCAGGTGTTGGATCCGGAGGAGACACAGTAGTTGGCACTTGAGGTGAGTCACTCGTTGGTTGTTGAGGATGATGGCGGCGACTATAAACTTGAAGAGGTGGTGGAACAAAAACTGACTGCATACAAGGCACTCGTGGAACATCACAAATCATAGGAATATTGACAGAACTAGGAAAATCGATGGTAAAGGAAGACTTATATCCTTTTATAGACTCGGTGGAAGATGGAGACTTAGTGGAATGAGAAGAACTTTTATAGTAAAAGGAAGACTCATTGAAGGTGACATGTGCACAAAAAAAATAGCGGTTAAGAGAAGGAGAAAAACACTTGTATTCTTTTTGGGATCGCGTAAACCCTAAAAAAACACATTTGTCTGATTGAGGAGACAATTTATCAAGCCCAGGATTAAAATTGTGCACAAAACATGCAGACCCGAAAACCTTGAGAGGTAAGGGATGAAGAGGTTCACGAGGAAATAAAATGGAATGAGGTATTTTATTATTTAAAATCGAAGAAGGCATGCGATTAATAAGATAACAGGTAGTAAGAACAACATTGTCCCAAAAAGAATGAGGAACCTCACCATGAATTAAAAGAGTGTGAGCAATTTCAATAAGATATCTATTTTTCCGTTCAGCCACCCCATTTTCTTGAGGTGTATATGCATAAGAAGTTTGATGCAGAATGCCACGCGAAGCCATAAATTGTTTAAAAAAATTGGAAAGATATTCACGACCATTAATGTGTTTGGTCATTTCATGGAAGATAGGATTAGAACTAATACGGAAAGCAACCTGATTGTCACATATAAGTATCATTTGAGTGACATTCCAAATTGCAACTTTTTTCGTAATTATTTAAGTTAAACAAGTTTGCAAGTGGCTGAGGCCACAACTCTATATTCTGCTTTTGCACTAGATCTTGTCACAACATTTATTTTTTTGCTCTTCCAAGGGATCAAGTTACCTTCAATGAAAACAGAATATCCTTAAGTAGATCTTTTATTACAAGGAGATCCTGCCATGTCAGCATTTGAATAACAAACAACTTTAGTATGGTTATGTGGACCATATGGCAAATCTTTTCTAGAAGATCCTTTATTGTACTAACCATACTAATTGCTAAGGAAATGTCAGGACAACTAAAACTAAGATGACTCAATTTTCCAATTAATCTTCTGTACTTCTGAGGATATGAGAAAGACTTGCCCTGTTTAGGTAGGAGTTTGGTATTGGGATCCATGGGTGTGTCAACAGATTTTCAATTCATTAACCTAGTTTCCTCCAAAATATTCAAAGCACACTTCCTTTGACATATAACAATACCATTTTGGGATTCTACTACCTCAATCCCCAAGAAATATTTGAGTTTGTCAAGATCTTTGGTCTTTGAGTTCGAGTTTCATAAGCAAGGAGAAAAGCCTCCATTTTGATAGTGGGAGGAGTTTCAAGTTTACTTTCAATCATTGAAATGATAGCAACATAATCAGGTGGAAGACCTTCAAGAATAGCATCAACATATTTAGCAGGTTGAATTGGATAACCAATGCCAACTAGTTCATCAACAATAGATTTGATGTGTGTTAGGTAGTCATGGATGGCCTTGTTGTCAAGAGACTGATTGTGAAGATTAGTATAGAGTTGACTGGCACGAGGTTTCATTTTGGTATAAAAATATTCAAGAATACTCCCAAACATGATAGGAGTGAATGGCACCAATAACAAAAGATAAAATACCCTCAGAAGGGTAGATTGCAACCAGGCAAGCAAAATTTAGTCCTGGACTTCCCATTCTTCATTAGCAGGATTAACTATTCTAGATGCACGATCATCTTCAATATGAAAATTAGGAGGAATGACGGGAATAACAACAAACTGATGGAGTTTATGAGGCTTGACGAGGAATTACTTGCTTTCGGTGAAGATAATTAGAGTCGTCCAGTTTTTCAACAATAGATGTTGGAAAAATCTAAGAGGGAGATAGAACTAGGATTGGCCATGGTGGGATCATCAACTAGCTTGTGATGGCATAGTAAAGTTTGAATGATCAAAATAATTAGTCGTGTGATTGTGTAAATGTTTTATCTTTATATTAGTTGTAAGAAGAATCATACATAACGCAATTGTGCCAGGTCGAACTTATAGAAAAGAAAAGTTACATGGTAGTAATGAGCAATTAGGGAAGCTATATGATAGAACAATTAAAACAATCAAAGAAACAATAAACATATAACATTCATATATGGAGACAACATATCAATCGAGAAGACTTCCCCTAAGCAACAAAACCTAGAAGTTGCTCCATATAAATTTCTTCCACTAAATCTTCATTAATAAAAGCATTTTGACATTCAATTGGCAACAAGTTCATTGTTGAAGAACAACCCTGGCTATAAATAAGCGAGTAGAAGTTATCTTTGCAACTAGAGAAAAAGTATCACCATAATCCAAACAAAAAATTTGTGTGTAACCTTTGGCCATAAGATGAGTTTTGAGACGATCAATAGTACCATCAGGACCAACTATGATAGCAAAGACCCACCTACAACCAATAATGGATTTCCTAGATGGTAATGGAACGAGCTCCCAAGTTCCACTATTCTATAGAGCATTGATATCATCAAGCATTGTAATTAACATAGTAGAAATATCTATCCGTGTTAATGGTATCTATCCTCTGGACATCAATGGACATTTCTTTCAATTTGAAATTAAAACAGTTTTGTCTTTTTCACCCAAAACAATTCTCTCAAATTTGATGTGTTCATATTTGGTGTTGAGCATAAACTTGCTTTTGATGTGATTTTATATAGATTTTTGTTTTTGGCTCTTTTGTTTTAAGTTTAAAAAGCTTTATTGATACCATTACATTTATATGTGTCATATGTGTCTCGTAGTGGCACTTTTATATTCTTTTCATTTGCATATAAAATTATCATATTTCCTTCTATTTACCTTTTTTTTTCTCAAGTTTAGAAGAAAATAATTTGTCTCTTATATTGTCTCATTGCATATATCTAATATATATATTTCTCTCATACACACACACACACACATACATACGAGCATTCATATCCCTTATTCTAGGAATCATATCCCTTAGATTGTAGGATTGATATGTTGTTAGTAATAAAACCAAGATACAACCAATACACAATCAAAACAAATAGGAATAAAATCTAAAACTTCCTAAAATATCTTGACAAAATAAAGTCTTAAACATACTAAAATATCTTGACAAAATAAAGTCTTAAACATACTAAAATATCTAACCATTAGTAATTGTCAACACTTAGATGCAACTCTTTCGAACACTAATCAACTTCTCTTTCCAATGTTTGTTCCAATTTCAAATTAAAATAGGTTTGTCTTGTTTACCCAAATCCAAATTTTCTCAATTTGATATGTTTCTCACTTATCGTTGTACACGTCAACTTGCTTCCAATATGCTTTTATATACTTTCTTTTGAGTTTAGGATATTTTGCTAAGACTGCTACATTTTTATAAAATTGTATATGTTCTAAATGTATTGTGTGTCTAATGCAGACCACACAATATGTATTTATACTATTGAATAGAATTAATTACAATAAAGACACCTAATAAGTAGGAAACAATCATCCTAATTTCCGAGATTATGTAACGGTTGGTTTCTTAGAAATCTGTTATAACCGATTATATTCTAACACATTTTTCTTGTGGTATGATGTTGTGTCTTGTACTATTACTTCTATATACATTTCGTCTTAGTTTTATCTTGATAAAACTTGATGCAATGCCCTGTGTGTTTTGGGACCCTTCAATTTGGATTGATGTTTTGCCTTGATAAGCTATGGTCACCTTTAATACAGACCTTTATTATACAGTTAGGTGAAAATCCAATTCTGATTGGAGAGCAGCAAAAGCACCTAAGGAACTGTAGCCTTATCTAAACTTTTGCCCTTTTTATTGTTATTATTTTTTACTTGAATTGGCTAGTGATATCATTTTGGGACATGATTTCTGGCATCTATTTTGAGTAATTTTTTGAATTTATTTTAATATTTAAGGTTCTAGATGAGGCTCTTCGGGCAGTCTCTGGATTTCAAGGAACAGAAGATCTTTCAGATGATAAATTAATGGATATTCCTTTTGCATCTGATTGCATTAGGACGAAGAAAGTATCATCTGCTCCGTCGTATGATGTGGAGGGAAAAGATGATGTTATAGTAAACTTTGAAGCTAGTGATTCAGGAATTCAGCAATGGTGTGAGGCAATTGAGAAGCATATGCCTCTTATCTTGTGTCACTCTTCAGCAATGGTGAGAATGTTTTATATCTTATGTCATAGTTTTGTATTTCTTATACTAAATAATCGAGTCATGTGTGCAAACTTGAATCAGTGATCTTGTTCAGATATCTTGAATCTTTTTATTTTTTAAATTACCTTTCTTACTCTCCAAATTGAATATTATGAGAACGTATTAGCAGTTTCATGCACAAATTGGCTATACCTATACAAAGTCAGCTGTTGCTTAACAGAAACAAAGAAAAGCAGAATAAAATTAGAGAGAAGCAGACCACTGGTATTGTTTATCAGCAAAAATAGACCTTAGTTCGGGACCTGTTAGAGATAGACTGACCTTTAACTTTCTATTTACCATGCACAAAATTAATTGTCTTCCCTGCTACACATCTGCTACTTTACTGAAGATACCCCTTCCAGAATTCTTATCTGCGCATATATGTAACCAACAGCCCTAAAGGTCAGGCTCCAAAGTCTACTATTTAATAGTGAGAAAAAAGTCTGTTATTAGAAGTTGGAACGTCATAAAAAGAAGGGAAGTAATAGGACAATGGGAGTATGGAAAGTTGTATAGAGCCTTAGGGTGGACAGAATATTTTTGATGACGAGCCATTGGCTGTGGAAATCGTAGAAGTTTGTTTCAATATACATATATACAATTTTGTACTTGTGTTTTCAAATATTTGTGAATCTTTTTTCTGGTTTCCTAACAGTGTACCTCTTTCTGCTTTTCCTTGAAAGGTGAGAGCTGCGTCAATTACCTGTTTTGCGGGTATGACTTCTTCGGTGTTCATGTGTTTCACTGAGGAGAAACAGGACTTTATATTGTCTTCTTTAGTAAGTATTTATGGAAATCATGTTCTAAGCTATCTAATTGCAGTATTGTACTGAATAGATTACCATTATGCGGAAATGAATTTACTAACTAGCTAAAATTTTGTAGGTACATGCTGCTGTACGCGATAGTGTACCATCAGTGAGATCTTCTGCTTGTCGTGCTGTTGGTATCATTTCATGTTTTCCACAAGTGTGTCAGAGGTTATACTAAAACTTGTCCTGTGAATATTATGATTTCTTTTTCAAATATATGTCTGTTTCACTAGAGAAAGTCTAAAAAGATCAATAATCTCTGTAGTGCAGAGGTACTTGAGAAGTTTATCCATGCTGTTGAGATCAACACTCGAGATGCACTAATCTCAGTAAGTTCTGCTTCAGTTTCTGGCTCTATACTTTCCTACATACTTTTTTTAATTAATTAGTAATTTGCTGTTTTCCATAAAATAGGTTAGGATAACAGCTTCATGGGCATTGGCAAACATATGTGATGCTATTTGTCACTCTGATAGAATCCCCCCGTTTGGACAGCAGATGGGTGAGCTTGATTTGATGTCCATGATCAAATGGTCGACCTTTTCGTGTCAACACAAAATCTCAATGTTCTCTTTATAATCTCTTTATTTCTCTACTCTTTTTTTTTGTGTAGGTTCAATCTCCAATCCCCAGTTGATTGTATTGTTGACTGAATGTGCTTTGCATCTTACTAAGGATGGAGATAAGGTAGCTTTTATTTGTGTTCTGTATTTCCTTAAATTTGAATATTCTTTGTTGAAAAATATCATTTTTGAGGAGAGTAACTAAGTCATCACTTCATTTGTGTTTCAATGCACTCAACATACTGTATTATTATATTAATGATTATGGAGAAAATAATTGCCTAATTGGTACAATTATATAAATCCAAAAATTGCCTATTTACCATTGTTAGTGCTGTATTAAGTTGGTTATGGTTTTTGTTATAGCTGTTTTATCAACTTTTCTTTTACGTCTATTTTTCTTTTTTCTCTATATATGAAGGAAACCCTTGTTATGCTGTATGTAGCCTTTAATCTCAACAAGTTTCCTTTTCTGTTTCTCTTTTCTTGTCTCTCTAGAACTCTAATATGGTTATCAAGAGCTTAGTGATCCATGGCTTGAAAAAATAATCCTCCTACTCCACCTCCCATAACAACTTGGGCTATGGCCTTGCAAACTCACGTGTCTGCATCAGATAGTGAATCTATCATTTGTTTCCTTTCCTTGATGATTCCAACTTCTTGGTTTGGCATCAACAAATTGGATCATGGATCAAGTGGCATCAATTTCAACATTTTGTTGTAAACCCATCTATTCCTCTTCGTTTTCTCAGTGGAAGAGATCTCAAAAATGGCTAAATTAATCCATCATATATTTTCTTGGGAAGAAGATCAAATGCAGTGGGCATGGTTATAGTTCACTTTGTCAAGTTCCTTTCTTTAGCTCTTCATCAGTTATTGAATTCACTGTCAAATACCAGGTATTGATCAATTGCTTGTTCAATGAGATGTTGGGCCAAATTGTCTCTGCTTTTTCCACCTTGAAACTTCAACCTTCTCTTTCTAAATTTTTTTTGTTATTTCTGTACTCAATACTATCAATAACAATAGTATTCAATCTATTTATCATGCTAGACCACGGCATCCTAATGCCATTGCTATGAAACTCATTTTTCAACAGTTTATTATTCCTTTTTCTAATAAAGTTGTTTTTGTTTGGAAAGCATTTTGTATTTGCAAAGTCCAGAAAATTCCTTTATCCATAACTTGAGTTGTTTAAAATTATCGTCTTGAACTTGTTTATATTAACTAGGGGGGGTCCTTCTCCTATGTTATTAACAAACGAATTTTTATATTATGGAACTAGTGTTGATACCTTTTTCCTGATTTACCTACATATACCAGGTGAAAAAGAAAATACCTGATGTCTGTACTGTTTATCAACTAGGACTAAACTTCATTTTCAACTTCCTTTAAAAAGCTTTCAAATTGACTGGGTTAGTGAGTTCATATCCTTTCGTAAGTGTTCAAGTAATGAAAACTAGGTATAGGGTTAGTTCCCATTGTGTTGAAAATACACAGGATGATATATTTATAATGAAGAACGATTAAGAAAATATGGGCTAAGTCCAGATACACATAATATTGTAACTAATATATGATATTGTAACTAACAATATCTAACAATCCCCCTCAAGTTGTAGCTAATGCATATAAATTGTATGTACCAAATTTGTTACAAATATAATCAATTCTAGGTCTTCATAAAGAACATTATCAAGGGAGGATCATTTTGGACTATTGCACCAAATTGAGAAGGATGACCATGTAAGGCATAATGCTTGTGACAATATTCACACCGCCATTTGCTCGGCTTGCGAGAGCGATTATGCTCACCGCATTGGTAACCTAAAGCAAGTGAATCATCATCAGTGGAAGCAAGTATATCAACAATCGGTTTATTTGGTACACGCAAAAGGGTGGAACAAGTAAAAGCAAAAGTGGGCACAATAGGCGATCACAAAATCTGATCACGAACACGGTAATAGTCATCAAAATGTCCATGTAAAGCCAATAACATAAAGAACTTTGACCGTTGTTCTAGTTCTTGAGAAAGAGTAGAGACAGGCAATAACTCAATCATGAATTAGAGAATGAATTTTACTCAGATATTCAGCCATTGGGCCATGACGTTTAGAAGCAACAACATCAAGAAGTTTGTGACCAACAACATAAAGACGATGATTGTCATTGGTGTATAACAATTTTGCTTGTTCCCAAACTTTTAAACATGTTTCGTAGTTAACATAATTAAGGATTGCCTAATTACTGTAAATCAAATTATCTTCAATATCTAACTAGCAAATCATTTTATAGGATTATTAGGTAAATTGTATATTGATTATTTGCCTCCAATTTGCACATTTGTCTCTGGATTCACTTATTTATTTTTTCATTTTTCCATTACCAGGTTAAATCTAATGCTGTTAGGGCTCTTGGGTATATTTCGAGAATCTTAAAATGTTCAACATCAGATTTTCAAGACACACCAATGAACCATCATAACCACTTGAATGAAGCATTTCTCAACACTACAAATCTAATGGTGTGTCAACAACACTGTGCATCGGATTGTCTACAGGATTTGAATAGGCAAGAGAGAATAGTTCATGCATTTATTTCTTGCATAACTACAGGGAACGTTAAGGTACTTTAATCTTATTTGTTTTGTTATTACCTTATTATTTTGGCTTCTTGGTATCAATGCACTCTATCCCTCTTAAAGATGGAATCTCTTTCATTAGGTCCAGTGGAATGTTTGTCATGCTCTTGGCAACCTATTCCTCAACGAGACATTAAGGCTGCAAGATATGGATTGGTACGTTAAAATGAAGCAAGTGCTTCTTATGTTTATCTCATACATTACATATCTTTATTCTTCTCCTAGTTAGTGCGTGCAATTGATAGCTTATAGGAAACAATTTGTATCAGACCTAGGCATGAAAAACTCATTTTGATGATGTACTGTGAATGTGAGAAGCAGACTAGTTCTCCATAACTGGCCCCTCATAATCTAACAGTTATTCTGAAATTAATTCTCATGGTCTGCCCTTTAAAATGGTTACATAGATCCTCAACAATTATCCTAATCGATTAAATAACATAAGGGATTCCTAAATGATCCTAATTAATAAATAAAATAAAGAGATCCCTATTAAAGGGATCTTATCTAAAATTATCCTTATTAAATAGTTATATATATATGTGTTTGTGTGTATATACAGACATATAAAGCTCTACCCCTACAGTAACGATGACATAGATCCCTAATATATGACAATACAACACTTGTAATGATTAGTAATTACAATATTTTTTGTCACTTAACAAAATATTTGTTCTTGACTCAACTGCATAGAATGGTGTGGTGATAAAAGTGACGAAAGGTATGGTGGGTACGTGTTTTTTATGTGTGGAGCACCTATTTTTATGGTGTTTTAAGGAGTTACTGCGGGCATTGTCTTCACATGAGGCTGAAATAATTGTAGCCTCAATGGGACCTTGTCAACCTTGCAGCTTTAAAATTTGATGCCAGAGATGAAGATTATGAACAGACTAGTGGACAACAAATCAACAATAAGCTTGGCTTAGGTGGTGACTTAGATTTTATGAGAGCCTCTTATGATCGAATCAATTTAGGATGGTTAGAGAGGTGATACAAGTGCAGTTTATTGCTAATTTGAATTAAGTGGAAATGTTGCAAATTATTCAGCAAGTGTTGTACGTGAGGTGGTTGGTTAGAGGGTTGTTAATTAATTTCTATCTTTTTTATAGAGCAAAAATATCACTATATAACATGCAATCCTAACTAGGTTGGAACCCAAAATAGCATTAAAAAATAGCATACACTATATAACATACACTATATCACTATATCAGTCATTTGCGGCATACCCAAAATAGCATTAAAAAATAAAAGACAAAATATATGTGGACAGATAGATATATCATGTTAATTAGGGAAACATAGCGTATATTGTTTATTAGAGAAAATAGACATTGTTTGGTAATGGTTAATATTGTTGATGTTTATTACAATATCTTCTATTTACCATATTTATGTTTGGTTGCCATATATTCTTGTATCATTCTTTATTATAAATTCATTCACCCTATGTGTATTTTGGGCACAAAGGAGATTAACCGTTTACAATTTTTTTCAATATTCAACATGGACTATACCAAAACCCACTTGAGGCATAAACCTAAGAAAAGTAAGATTAAACCTATCCTTGAAGAATTCATATCTAATGAAATCTTGGCTTAATTAAGTTTTAAGTCCCTATTAAATCTTTATGGTCTATTAAATTCTCAAAAAAGTATATTTTTCAATTAAGTTCTTATTATTTAATTTTTGACTGGGTGATATTGATGTTATCTTATCTCGTCACCTTTTGCTTAGTTGTCGTCATGTGTTATTTTATAATCTGGAAAATTAGAAAACTAAAAAGCTAGAAAATTAGAATACTAGAACATTATAAAACTAGAAAACTAGGAAACTGGAAAACGTGAAAACTGGAAAACTGGACAACTGGAAAACTTATGGGGCGACAACTAAAAAGTTAACGGTGCAAGATAATAGCTACATCACCCTGTTAACAAAAAATTTAAACGGCGGGGACTAAATTAAAAAAAATATATAATTTTTGAGTACTTAATAGACTAGAAAAATTTAATAAGAACTCAATTGAAAGTTCCCTAATTTATCATAGACCTGAAACTTAATTAAGCCTAAAATATAATAGTATCTCACCACAACTAGTGTTCTAACCTCAAAGTTTACTAGTTTATTTGCATAACATTTATCCTTCTTTATAGTATAGATTTTCAAGCCATGAAGCTTTAATAGTGACAAGGAAGTCTCTCGTCATATTGCATCCATCGATCAATATAGATATCGATCAACTGGAAGATCTAAATACATATAGATAGAGTCATTTTGCGAGAAAAAAAAATGTTCGGGCAAATCATCAGTGATTTTGTTAGCTCCATCGATCAACTGCCATGTCTTTCATAAATATCGTAAGGGATCTTGCGTGCACTTAATTGTAACAAGCTTTCTACATGACATATACCCTCCATTTTGAGGGAGAGTATCAAGGGTATAATTGTCTCAATAGGAAAATTAATTTGTACAAGTATTTCACACACGACTTAAAGTTTATGGAACTGTCTTCAGTTTTGGATTCATATTTTTTCATGTCCAAAAACTTGAATATTTTGTGTTATTCTTTTATTTAATATCAGGATGAAACATTGCCTTTCATAACATGGAACAAAGGATAGATTGGTTGTTTCTGAAGTGTACAAGGCATTACATTTCTAGTATTATCCTTTAGTGTCGTATTAAGAAAGAGGTACTGTAGTTGAATTTGTTTCAGTTTCATTAGATAAATGATATTTGTTGCCCTGTTTTTGGTACTCCTGCTTTGCACAGGCACTCTTCATGAAGATGTCTTCTTCAACTTGTTACTTCTGTAACACTGAAATATAAACTACTGAACAATGCCTCATGCTGCTATTTTTCAGGTCTCCAGTTGTGTTTGGTATTCTTCTGCAACTACTACGTGATTCATCAAATTTTAAAATAAGGATACAAGCTGCAGCAGCATTAGCTGTGCCAGTGTCAGTGCTAGGTAACTGTTTTTCTTATAATGATTTTGGTTCAGACCAAAAATATACATGCTGCTGAAGTGTTCTTCACATTATCAACTTCAGATGCCCAATCAGCACCTGAAAAGGCTTGTAAAGCTAATGTAGGTGTTATTGACATTGACAAAAAATGTAATTCATTATCAGAGAAATATAAAAGTTCGTGAACTTCTTACAATGTACGTATGGACAGAAGACCATTGAATAAAGAAAGACAATTTGTAACAAAATACAACTATCAAACCACAAAGACAACAAAAGACCACCACCAATATTGACATGTGTACACATGCCTTGCCTAGAAAGCCCACTTGTTGTCCAATGAATTCCTAAAGCGACAATTGATGACTTAGCTCACCGAGGTCAATTTCTAAGATGACAAGCAATGCCTTAGCCCACCCTAGTTGGATAGTAGCCATGCTTGGTGAATATGTGCTTATAAGAATAGTTGTACTTGATATTTTGCTCTTTTGCCTACCGAGAAATCTATTTTTGGTTGTTGATGGATCTTTACAGTCAATGTTGGCTCTACAGCCCTAATGGTTGACTCAAAGCTTGATTGGTCGCTAAAGGTTATCGTCAAATCTTCTTCCGTTATACTTAAATTAGTTTTAGCCATGGCTACATTGGAATGTTGGCACCTCTATTAGTTGGATGTCAAAAATGTCTTCTTACATGGTGATTTGTTGGAGGAAATTATATGGAATAACATCGTGGTTTTGTTGCTCAAGGGGACTTCTAGTTTGATATATCATCTTCGGATCTTTATATGGTATTAAACAATCTCCCAAGGCATGGTTTGGTATATTAAGTGCAATAGTCCAACAAATTGGGATTAATCTTTGTGAGTCTAATTATTTTTTTGTTTTATTGTCATTCAAGGTTGAGTGTTTTTACCTAGCATTGTATGTTGTTGTCATTGTTCTTACAGGTAGCAATCACCATAGCATTTTGTAAATAAAGCAAACTAAGATGCTTCTTGGAAATTGGAAATTGAGATAGCACAAATCCAAAATGGAATTGTAATTGTTAAGAAGTGGACTTTAAGTTTAACTCAACCCTACAAAACAGTCTAGTAAGGTGAGGTTTGCACCCACTTATATATTGTAAATTAGCTTTTTCTCTACTCAATGTAAGACTTCCAACACACACCCCTCAACCCCAAGCGGGTGGAACAGTAGACCTAACAAATAACAAATTTTTCTATGATAGCTCTAACTCATGGTTCTAATACCACGTTAAAAAGTGGACTTTGAGACTAACTCGACCCTACAAAATCAGCTTGTAAGATGAGGTTTCAACCCACTTATATATTATAAATTAGTCTTATCTTTAGTCGATGTGGGATTTCCAACAGTAATATCTCAAAGGAAGTTGTTAGAATAAATAGTCTTAAATGTGATTCATTGTACTGTGTGTTGGACCTAGTACCTTGGAGCATGCTTTAGACCTAGTTCCTAGGAGTATCTTCTAGAGTTCTCTTCTTCCTCTTATCAATTGTATCTAATGTATCTCAAACTACTATAAATATGGAAATCTATGAAGAGAAATCACTCTCTCGAATTCACTCTAAAATCTTCCTCACTTTAATCTCAAGTGAAGTACGTATTGCATATTTTGGAGGAGACTCGACTAATGAATTACAGGCCCCTTGACACACATATGGATCCCAATGCTAAACTTGTACTAGTTAGGGGTGCCACCCTCACCAAACTTTACTAACTCCTAGAATTGATTATGTTTATAAAAAACTTGGTACATATGATTTATATGTATGTACTAGTTTGAGGAGGGGTGTTAGATGTATTTTACTATGGCATCTCTATATATGCAATGTACATACATTCTATGTATAAATTAGAAAGGATTGTTATGAAAGAAAGAAGATTTTTATTCAATTAATTGATTTGAAACTGTACATCAGCCTCTGGATATAGAGAACTCTAACCCTAAAGAAATGATTACAAATAGATCTCTATAATCTTCTAATAACTTCTAGTAGTAGACTTAATATCCTACTAATAACATATGAAATGTTCCTTGTTGGTTTCCCATCATATGACTATCATTTACTCCTACAACTTCAAAGTTGGGTTGTATTGTATTGAGAATCTGATATGTAATATTGCTAGGAAATTCTACTTGAATCTGTAGAGTACTACTTATGAAATACGAAAACCATAGCTTTTGAAGTAATTGAACCTGTCTGTCAACTACTGGCTCATTTGACCATTTATCAGTTCTGAAGTTAACAGATTTGCTTTGCCACATTGTATTTTCCTTTTTACTTATTTTTGGTATAAATTGTTTTGTACAAATAACTTTTCTTCATTTCCGTTAATAGCTTCATCTGAGTATAACTTGTTTTCTGATTTTTGCAGATTATGGCCAATCATTCTCAAAGATTGTGCAATCTGTTGAGCATCTACTGGAGAATATAGATGATGACCAAATTTCTGGGCCATCAAATTTCAAGTACCGGGTTTCATTAAAAAAGCAGGTAACTTTATATTCATCAGTCAATCACATGTGGAATTAATCATTTGTATTAGTAAGTAGGCATGAAACTGTGTAGTTGTGGTTTTAGCTAAGGTGCATTGTGATTCCCATTAAGCTTGCTTTTGACAACATTTAGGAGGCATCTAAAAATTCTAGAATGAACTACCTCTTGTAAATTTACAAACCATGTAATATTTCTTTATCGATAATTACAGTTGCTCTTTTTTTCTAGAAATCTTTCATTCTCTAAACCACTTCCATCTTATCTATTATAATTATAGAAATTAAGAGGTAATCTTTTATAATTATTAAATATAGTGAAAATAGGTTTGGGTTAATCTCCCTTGTGTAGAGAATACACATAGGGTGTTGTATTTATAATAAAAGAAGTATGGGTTCAGCCCAAAATATATGTAAAGAATAATAACAAATAAATTGAAGATAAACATAGATATAAGATATTCAATGATATATCTAACATTCCCCCTCAAGCTAATGCATACAAATCGTATGTACCAAACTTGTTACAAAGATAATCAATCCTTGGTCTTCGTAAAGACTTAGTGAGAATATCTGCTAATTCATCATTTGAGTTGACGAACTTGGTCTTGATGTCTCTAAATACAATGTCTTCTCGAATTAAATGACAATCAATCTCAATGTGTGTAGTCCTCTCATGAAAGACAAGATTAGAACTAATATGAAGAGCAACTTAGTTGTCACATATAAGTGTCATTTGAGTGACATCTCCAAATTGCAATTTGTTGAATATAGAGAAAATAGGGTTTGAGATTAATCTCCCTTGTGTACCAAGCTTGTTACAAATATAACCAATTCTCGGTCCCTGTAAAGACTTAGTGAAAATATCTGCTAACTGATCACTTGAGTTAACAAACTCAGTCTTGATGTCTCCGAACATAATCTTTTTTCGAATGAAATGACAGTCAATCTCAATGTGTTTAGTCCTCTCATGAAATACAGGATTAAAACTGATATGAAGAGCAGTTTGATTGTTACATATAAGTGTCATTTGAGTGACATTTCAAAATTGTAACTTTACACAATTGCTTAAGCCAAACAAGCTCACAAGTGGTTGAAGTCATAGCTCTATATTTTTCTTCTGCACTAGGTCTTGCCACAACACTTTGTTTCTTGCTTTTCCAAGAGATCAAGTTACCACCAGTAGAGATACAATATCCGGATGTAGACCTTCTATCAGAAGGAGACCATGCCCAATCAGCATCTGAATAACAAACCACTCTTGAATGATTATTGGAACCATACAACAACCTTCTTCCAGGAGATCCTTTAATGTATTTTAATATACGAATGACTACATTCCAATGATCTTCACATGGGGAATTAAGAAATTGGCTTACCACACAGATCGCAAAGGAAACGTCAGGACGAGTAATTGTGAGATAGGATGTCTATTTTGGCACTCAACCACCCCATTTGTTAAGGTGTATACGCACAAGAAGTTTGATGTATAATGTCATGAGAAGCCATAAATTGTTTAAAAGAATGAGAAAGATATCAACGACCATTATCACTTCGCAAAATTTTAATAGGAACACCAAATTGATTTTTAATTTCATTAAAAAAAGATTGGAATATATGAAATAATCCAAAACATTTTTTCTTTAAAAATAGTACACCATGAATAATCATTAATAAAAGTAACAAAGTATTGAAAACCTAACATAGACGTAACACAATTAGGTGCCCAAATGTCAGAGTGAACTAAGGCAAAAGGGGATTAAGCACCATGTGAAATACTACGAGAAAAGAAACTACAACTATGCTTGCCTAATTGACTAACAAAAGAGTGAGTTAGACTAACAAAAGATGTTCCTGTGTGTGCAATACAAGCAGTGGAACTAGAGGGCTTATGATCTTCACACCATTTAAGAAATTCATTGATGATAGCAAATTTGTCAGCAGGAGCAGATTAAGGAGGATCCATAGCAAAGGATTGGGATGGAGGATCAATTTGAGAAACAACAGTAAATCGAGGTGGACGACCATGTAAAACATAAAAACTATCAATTTTTGTCGCCTAGCTTGCCACAATGGTCACACTTGGGACACCCTTTTCCTGGCTTGCGAGAGCGATTGCGATCATCATGTTGAGATGCCAAACAGAGGAATCATTGGTAAAAATAGGTGTAGCATTGGAAGGTTGACATGGCACATGCCAAAGGGTAGAACAAGTAGAAGTAAAATTGGGAATAACAGGAGAACCCAAAATCTGATCACGGACATTGGAATATTTATCGAAAAAGCCCGTATAAAGTCAAAACCATGAAGAACTATGATTGTTGGTCTATTTCTTCTGCGAGAGTAAAGGTAGGAGGTAATACTTCATTAAATTCATGAAAAAGAGCATTAATGGGTGGTCCGTTAGCGGTCCAATATCGGGTGGAACGAAATGTCCAAGAAAATTCGCTAGAATAGGCTTAAACTTGGTTCTGATACCATGTTAGAAGTGGACTTTAAGCCTAACTTAACCCCACAAAACCGGCTTAGTAAGGTGAGGTTTGCGCCTCACTCCCACATCGACTAGAGATAAGGCTAATTCACAATATATATATATATATATATATATATATATAAGTGAGGTGCAAACCTCACCTTATAAGCCGGTTTTGTGAGGTTGAGTTAAACTTAAACTCCACTTCTAACACTTACTAATTCCTTCACGAAGTTTACTTCTTATTTTATATTAAAGTATATTTCAACAATTATGCTTAGTTTCTTGCAACACTTCCTAAGAGTTTAGATATATAATAGGTATTAAATAAATTTTAAATTTTAAATTTCTTGATAACTTAAGTGTTGTATTTTTTTTATGTAATTTTAAAATTTAATAAATCTTCTTAAAACACTAATTAAAACAATTTGTTTTTTTGAGTTTTGATCTAAAAAGTAGTTTAACCGCAAAAATAGTCTTTCTAAGCTTTAGTTTTAGCTCGCTGAACCAAAATAGTTCAATTTAATTTGTCCAAATAATTTATGTTCAGTCTAGTTCGAGTGAAATTGTTTTAGTATAGTTAAGATTATTTTACAATTTATTACAGTTCAACATTTTGAACACCCTAGTTCTGTAATCAAGTTATTATAATTTCACAAGAGATGAGATATTCCTGTATCAGACTAAATCTTGATTCCAAAACTAGAATACTATATTTAAAGTTAAAATTTGAATGAACTTACGAGGTATTCTTATTATTTTAACTTAGTTATTGAATTAGGGAGTTGTAACATTGCTTTCTTGCTGTGCTGCTTCTGTCACTACTAAACTGAACTACCCATGTTTTGGATGCAGCTTACCTTGACAATGTTACACATTCTAAGCTTTGTCTCAAGTTCAAACGATCAACAGCTGAAAGATTTTCTTGTGATGGTATGTATTTTATCATGGAAGAAAAAATATAGCTAAGCACATGCAGATGGAATTACATTTTCAATGGCTATTACCCAAGAGCAATACATGATAACAGTTTGAAGTATATAGTTCTGTCTCTTGATTTATTCACAACCAAAAAGTAAATTATACAGCTAGCACAGCTTCTTCTTATTAATGGTTTGGGAGATTTGTGATGAAAATTAGATAGGGCAGCCTATACTTGAAATATGAGACAAAAATTAATAACTTCACAATTGCTTGTGTACAGGCTGATTACAAATATGTACATCGTGTCTCATTAATTTCTTCATAGTATATGCTATGAAAGATCGTACAATCACAATTGCAAGAAATAAAACAGAAACTAATTGTAGGCAAACGTATCTGTACAAAGAAAAATAGAAACAGGTAAGTCCTTTGGAAAAGTGTTGGCCATCTTTTTGGAGAGATCTTGAAAGTTCTATGTATGAAGTTCGTATATTTGCCAGTTGACACCCAGAAAACACATGATGTTCTGAGTCAACTATCTAGTTCTTCCTTAAGGAAGTCTCTAGGTATATGTGCTTTCACCTATCATGGTGAATTGGATTATTGGCAATGCTATTGGATCTTTTCTGACAAATTGTCTATCTATGATAACTCTGCATAGTCGTTACTCTATGCATCTGTCTCTTATGACTTGGGGTAGGTGTACCTTATGTTAAAATAAATTTATTGTATATTAGTTAAACTTTTTCTAGTATAATAATCAAATTTATAAATTGTTTCACAGGTTTATTTGGACTCAAGTTTGACTACCTCGATATTTATACTGTTTTTTTACATCTACTTCAACAAAAATCATATAATTACTAGGCTTGTCTCTGTCATGGCAATTATATCTGTTGGAGAATTATTATGAATTTCTCTTCATTGGACAAGCTGTACCTTATGTTATGTTTGTAATTTTTTATTTATGTTAGTTACCCATTTTGAAGCTTACAAGTCAAATTTATAAAAAGTTTCACTACTTCATTTGTACTCTCGAGGTTGAGGACTTAATACTTTATACTCCTTTTTTACATATAATTACAATGCTTCTCTCAGCTATGAAAATTATATCTGTTGGAGAATTATTATATGGAACATCTCTTCATTGGGCAATATTTTTGTCAGATGGTGTTGCCGCTAATTTCTTGTTAGTCACCAAATAGCATGATTTTTAAGGTAGCTAACAGTTTTGGGTCTTCAAATCTATTTTAAAAGTGAAAATTAGAAAATTTAAGTTAAAGTTTAGTAGCTTTTTGTACTTTTTATCACAGAAGTCACTTTGGTTGTTGTTGAGTCTTAGGATTGTGTTTTCCCATTTAATGAAAATACACTCTTTTTTCATATTTTCGAAGATTGTGTTTAGTTTCTTGAGAGAAACTTCAAAATAGACGGGCCAAATAGTCTCGTGAGGTATAGAATAGCATCATCGATGGAAAAGTTAATCTTAAATCCTCATGTTTGATTATATTGTTAATTTTCCTCACTCTCACTTGCATATAAATTAGTACACAGTAATACAACATTTTGTATATAACATAGTAGTACAGATCCTATTATTTTGCACGTTTACTACGTACCTTGTACTGGAAGGTTGTCTCTCTGCTTTGTTATCATTTGATTATAGTATTGATTTGAACATTCACGCAATAATGTTTCGTACTTTAAAAATAAAACTAGACCGAAGAACTTTTGAAGAGGTAGTACATCCTAATAATCATCTATATGTTTGTTTTCTGGACTAAAGGTGATGCCTTCCTTTTTGTCACCTATCCTTCTTGTGTATATACGCTGGCATAGCAATTTCAGTTTTTTGTTTTTTTTTTTTAATGTTGTAATTTCTTGCAGATTATATGATCATGTCTTCTCTGATAATCTTTGATGGAAATTTGACTAATCAATTTTCCTTCTGCTTCATTTGTGTAATAGAAAGCCTTGATTCTTGAAGACTGGTTCAAGGGATTATGCTCGTCCGGCGAGGGCATGATTGATGCTCAAGATAAGAGCATTGCAGACAGAAAAAGATTAATGGTATGTAGTGCGTTACAGTCGTTGATTGAATTATACAGAGATAAACAACAGGATGCAATAGCTGAGAAGTTTGAGAAATTGAGGAACAATATGTGAAGGAGTTGTAAAACGGCAATGGTGGAAATGATGGGCTATGGGAGCCGAACTAACCAGTCTTCTAGAGAATATTTATTCAAGGCACTCTTGGGATGTATTATAATTTTGTAGGAGAGATTGCTTTAATATGATGTTTTTTAATACGTATTTTTGTTATTTGTAATTGTCTACTATTTTGTGAAATTCTCTCAACTTTCTATGTAATTTATGAGAAAATTACGAATACCCAAGCATATAAATCATGATTTTGAGCATAAAATAATCATTTTCTAAATGTCCAAGACATTTATTAGTGCATCTGTTAAGAAAATTGATAATTGCGGTTCCATCACTGAAGTGGTGGTTCATGTTTGATTTAGGTTTTTCTTTTTCTGGTAATCTCAACGAAAGCATTTATAGCACCAACAATTTTTTTCTTTCTGCTAAGGTAGTTGTTTGTAAGGATTGATTTTGTTGTTTTTATTTGTCATGAAATTTTATTTTGGTCCTGACGTTTTTCGTTGTCTCAATTTGGTTCTCATTTTCTTAAAAATGATTTAATTTGGTTCTTACCGTTAACTTTGACTAGACGGTGTTAAAGTCAATGTCATGTGTTAATTTTTGGTTTTTTTAATTTTTTAATATTTTTAAAATTTTTTTTAATTTTTTTAATTTTAAAATTTTTATTTTAATTTTTTTTCTTTTTGACATGTATCACTTCACAGTTATGTCGCGTGTCAAAGTGACTCAATTTGGTCTCTATATTTGTTTTTAGTTTTTATTAGTCTCAATTTTTGTAAAAGTGAAGCAATATTGTCCTTCCTCAAATTGACACTAAATTTATTTTTATATAAATTTTATGGTGATATTCTTACTAAAATTAACATTTTTATTAAATATTTTAAATTAACTTTAAATTTTACACAAAACATTTTACTTTGATTTTGTTTTGAACTTGAAATTTAGTTCCTAAATTTATGTGTGACAAGTTATTTGATTTTTAATCTTTACCAAGTTTGTATAATATGATACACTTGATGCCTTTATATATAATGACAAAATTGTTAATTTTTGAAATTAAGTTTGGGGTTTAACTTTGTTTAATAATAAAACTAAAAAAAAATTAAAAATATTTCTACAAATATTTAATAAAAGTGTTAATTTTATTAAGAATATCATTATAAGTTGTCTACAAAGATTAAATTGAGTCTCAATATAAGGAGGGACAATATTGTTTCATTTTTACAAAAATTGGAACTAAATTGAAACTAAAAACAAATATAGGAACCAAATTGAGTCACTTTGACACGGATACAACGGTAAAATTGCACGTGTCAAAAATAAAGAAAAGTTCAAAAAAAAATTCAAAAAATTCAAAAAAAATTCAAAACAATTCAAAGCATATGTGTTTGTGTGTATATACAGACATATAAAGCTCTACCCCTACAGTAACGATGACATAGATCCCTAATATATGACAATACAACACTTGTAATGATTAGTAATTACAATATTTTTTGTCACTTAACAAAATATTTGTTCTTGACTCAACTGCATAGAATGGTGTGGTGATAAAAGTGACGAAAGGTATGGTGGGTACGTGTTTTTTATGTGTGGAGCACCTATTTTTATGGTGTTTTAAGGAGTTACTGCGGGCATTGTCTTCACATGAGGCTGAAATAATTGTAGCCTCAATGGGACCTTGTCAACCTTGCAGCTTTAAAATTTGATGCCAGAGATGAAGATTATGAACAGACTAGTGGACAACAAATCAACAATAAGCTTGGCTTAGGTGGTGACTTAGATTTTATGAGAGCCTCTTATGATCGAATCAATTTAGGATGGTTAGAGAGGTGATACAAGTGCAGTTTATTGCTAATTTGAATTAAGTGGAAATGTTGCAAATTATTCAGCAAGTGTTGTACGTGAGGTGGTTGGTTAGAGGGTTGTTAATTAATTTCTATCTTTTTTATAGAGCAAAAATATCACTATATAACAGGCAATCCTAACTATGTTGGAACCCTAAGTTATATTAGTCATTTGCGGCATACCCAAAATAGCATTAAAAAATAAAAGACAAAATATATGTGGACAGTTAGATATATCATGTTAATTAGGAAAACATAGCGTATATTGTTTATTAGAGAAAATAGACATTGTTTGGTAATGGTAAATATTGTTGATGTTTATTACAATATCTTTTATTTATCATATTTATGTTTGGTTTATCATATTTATGTTTGGTTGCCATATATTCTTGTATCGTTCTTTATTATCAATTCATTCACCCTATATGTGTATTTTGGGCACAAAATTGCTTTAACATGATGTTTTTTAATACGTATTTCTGTTATTTGTAATTGTCTATCCTATTTTGTGAAATTCTCTCAACTTTCTATGTAATTTATGAGAAAATTACGAATACCCAAGCATATAAATAATGATTTTGAGCATAAAATAATCATTTTCTAAATGTCCAAGACATTTATTAGTGCATCCGTTAAGAAAATTGATAATTGTGGTTCCATCATGAAGTGGTGGTTCATGTTTGATTTAGGTTTTTCTTCTTCCGGTAATTTCAACGGAAGCGTTTATAGCAGTAACAATTTCTTTTCTTTCTGCTAAGGTAGCTATTTGTAAGGATGGCAATAGAGCGAGGTGGGACGGGTTTCACTGTCTCATCTGTAAAAACAATTTATCATTATACCCAAATTTAATGGGTATCAAACTTGTGTCTCATTCCCACTGAGTAAGGGATATAATCTTGTATTCATATCTGTACCTGCTTTTTTACTATTTTAATATTAATTTTAATTAATTTTTATAAAATAATAAAAAATTACGGTAAAGGAAACATAATATTATTAAATATTCAATATTAGGAGGATGGTTGTTTCTCAAATATTTTGAAATAAATTATAATGGTTTATATTTTATATTAGAATACTAAATAAAATTTCATGAGAACCAAAACATTTATTAAATTTGCAAACATTAATGAAACCTAGTTGATAAAATTTAAAAATATTTTTTTAAAAAAATATAAAAGGAAAAAAAATTCAAATTAAAATATATTTTAAATATTTATTTACTTTAATTTTTTAAATTATAGTGACTCTCTTTTTTATACACTAATAAAAGTTATAATACATCACTTGATCAAAATGATGCAAAGAACAAATAAAAAACATAATAAAATTTTAATATAGATATTGTATCTTTGAAATTCCAATATATGTTAAATGGTGATAAAAATTGTTCATAGCAATTACATTAAATTTTTATATTGTAGTATATAAAAATTATTTATACAATTATAGTGAAAAAATTAAAGTATGATTATAATGAGTTATAAAATAAAAAATAATTAGATAAAATATATTGAAATAGTATTGAAAATAAACAAAAAATAAAAATATTAAAAAATTAACAAATGTGTGTCTTATAAACAATTTGGAGACTATTAAAAGGAATCGCACAAAGAAAAACAAATGTATAATTAAGGGTATGATAAGATGAAAAATATCTTAAAGATCTAAGAAAAATTTTCAAATATCAACATATATACTCACTGGTTGAGAAATAACAAAAATTGTTTTAGCGAAACAAAAGAGTTCTTCAAATGAAACAAAAATTAATAATAATAAGTAATTTTTTTTATATTACCTAGTAAATAAAAGGTTTATGCTATTAAACACTTAAATTGAGAGTATTAAACATTCATGTGAAAGAAAAATATACAATAAATAAAAATATTAAAAAATAATAGAAATATTCAAATGTTAGAAATACAATTTTTTTTAATTAATATACATCATTTTAACATAATTACATAAAGGTTATGATAAAATAAAAAATATATTGGAGATGCGAATGAGTTTCATAACAAACAAATAATTAAAAGAAAAAAAATAAAAAGTATATATATATATATATATGATTACTTAATTAATTGTGAATATTTTAATAATTTAAACAATGATAGAGATATGGCGGGGACGGGTATTATGGCGGGGATATGTACATCCTCATTCCCATCCCCATATCCAATTGAAAAAATCAGGGATTCCCCATACCCATACCCATACCTAGTCAATGCGGGAATTCCCCGTCAAAACGGGGACGGATTCGGACAATACCCACGGAGGCGGGTTTATTTGCCATCTCTACCTGTTTGGTTTTCATCTTCTCGCTTCCCTTTAATTTCCTTGGTTCCGATTCAAATGCGTTCGCTCGCCATTGAAAGTGGCAACACCTTTATCTATCTCTGTTGCTTTATCTATTGCCATTTGAGATAAAAATCACAGAAACGACCAACGCAATGTTTATTAATTTCAGTTTTTATTCCCATAAGGATTTAGGTTGCAGTAGTGCCTACACGGTTTTTATTTTCTTCTCTTTTTCTTTCTTTAAGAAACTGTTATTGCCACATTCGAGGCGCTAAATAGCAAATAGCAAAGGCAAGTCAAGTTTTATATTTTTCTGTGAATCCTTATCGAGAACCGAGAGTAAGGATTTAGGGTTTTAGAGGAGTGACTGTTGTTGGATATTTTATATAGGCTAAATAGGGTTTGATTAAGGGGGGGAGGGGGAGGGGAAGAAGGAAGAGAGCAACGAGCCTATTATTGATGCCCTGTTATCACAATTGTTTGACTACTAAGAAATCTTTGGTTTGATTTTTATACTATGGTGATATTTTAATGGAGAAATTTCTAGTGATGCATTGTGTTATAATATAATGTGTTTGATTTGTATTTTTTGTGAATGGAGCATCTAGAAGACAATTTCTCCCAAGCTAACTTCGATACACCTATGCACCCTGATTTCAAGGTCATTCATTAACTTAAGACCGTAACTTAAAATTAATATCTTTAAATTCATCTATCAAATTCTATAACAAGGTTTTGTACTATTTTATGGTTCTTTTTTTTTTGGTTGAATTCTTATTTTTTATATTTTAGGTGCTAACCAGAAAAGTTAACAATGCTGGAAGGACTATTATGGATACCCAAGTAGTTCAAGTGGCCATGTGCGAGGTAATGCTAAAATGCTAAAAGCAACTCACAAACATATTGTCTAAGTAGCAAAACAAGAAAACTAGTTTTGTAAGTTGATGATATTCTTATATGTATATATAATATCAAATTATCAACTACTGATTTTTTGTTTTTTATTTTTATTTTTTCCAAATTCAGTGATTACTGCACTACAACACTCTCGTGGGCAAGTCCTATTCATGGAGGGGTATTAAAGGTTTCACGTGTTTCCCAAGTCAAAATTTGCCACAATGTATGCCTAAAGAAGATCATATCATGTGCAGTCCACAACTCTAAAGATCAATGTGGTTGAAGTTTCTCATAGATGATATACCAACTTAGATACATTAGAAAAATGTTAGATAAGTTTTTATTTTTTCATTAAGTTGCTCATATATGATACACTATATTGTTCACTAGCTATTGGCTAAACCAACCATATAATTTGTTGGCTAGATTTGATTGCCACTTTCTTGATATTAGTAAACTTTGTTCAATGCTTTTTGCTAAAACTATAATGATAGAAGTTTTATGGCTGAAACTATAACTATAGAAGTTTTATGGTTGAAACTATAATTATAGAAGTTTTATGGCTGAAACTATAATTATAGAAGTTTTATGGCGTGCTAGCTCATAAGTGATTACAGTATCAGTGACTACATTAAGTGACTTTCTGTGTACAAGTATGTGTATTTTTCTTTGTAAGATTTTGCATACAAGGATGTCCTCATTCAATTAACAATTAACTAGTTTTGGAACTTTCTATGTACAAGTATGTGTATTTTTCTTTGTAAGATTTTTCACACAAGGATGTCCTCATTCAATTAACTAGTTTCTTCGATAGTATCTTCTTGTGTACAACGATTGAAATAAACGTTAAATCATACCACAAATGCACATTTGAAAGGCCATCTAATTATCACACCATCAGTTATCACATTAAGTGTCTTTTTATGTACAACTATATGTCTTTTTTATTTGTAAGATTTTGTACATATCTCGTTACCTCAATCAATCAAATAGTTTCTTCAACGGTAAATGATTATATTAATTCCCTCAATCAAGTAGTTTCCTAAACAATAAATGATTATATTAATTATCATTAATTGCTTTAGTTGAATCATAGCAGAAATGCACATTTCAAAATTGACTTTCTTTGTACAAGTATTTGCATTTTTATTTGTAAGATTTTGTACACATCTCCTTCCCCTCAGTCAATTAAGTAGTTTCCTCAACCGTAAATGATTATTTTTACTACGATATTAATTTTCATTAATTGCTTTAAGAAGTAAACATTGAATCATACCACAAATGCACATTTTAAAGGTTATCTTATTACCACACCAACAGTGATTACATTAAGTGTCTTTCTATGTACTTCTATATGTCTTTTTCTTTGTAAGATTTGGTACACACTTCCTTTCCCTCTGGCCATTAAGTATATTCCTCAATAGTAAATGATTATTTTCATATGATATTAATTTTCATTAACAAATAAACGTTCATTGATAACATACATACACATGTTTAAGGCTCCTCATTACCACATTTTAAACGTCCTCATTACCTCATTATTAGTATATCACCATAGTAAATGATTTTCGTATGATATTAATTTTCATTAACAAATAAACGTTCATTGATAACATAAATGCAAATGTGATAACTCAATTTCTATACCTTCATATTGAAGCTTATTACACTCACTTGCCATTTTAGTTTCCTTTATCTTTCAATCTTAACTTAAAAATGTGATATTTTAAGTTGTTTTCAGAAGCTGCAATATCGTCTGGCAGTATTTTTACCGCCCAGCGCATCTTAAAGGATCATTTTCCACTGTCACGTTCCCGCCTGGCGCTACCCTAATGCCGCCAAGCTCTGGCGGAAAAACGCTGATTTTTCAACACTGACCTTTGCTGCTTGTTTTGATCATAACTTTCTCTACAGGTGTCCAAATGAGTTGGTTCTTGTTGCGTTGGATTCTACACTCAAAGAGCTTTAATTGAAGTGGTAGAACGCAATTTTTGGAATTTTGTGCGAGATGCAGTTTACTCTGGAAGATAGCAGCAATTACAAAGGCAAAAACCACCTTCGTTGAAAATTTGGTGCATTTAGCAAAGCCTTGAAGCATACCCTTTCTTCACCTAATGGGCTTCTTCTCTGCACATGGAATGGCCCAAAAAGGGAGCTGATCTAGGGTTGGCCATCATTGCCACATCAGCAGACAAAACAGAAGAAAATTCTGTGAGGACTGGCAGCACACACACTCAGAAAAGCAGGATCAGCTTTTGCAGCTTTTGGCAGGATTTTGTTGAAAATTTGGAGAGGCAATTGGGGAGAGTGGAGGGGGCTGGAATCTGAAAAAATAGGGGGAATAGAGAGAGCAGGGGAGCTCTCGAGTTTTTCTTTGGGGTTCTATGGGATTTTCAATACAATGCTAATTTTTGCACATTTCTATATGACTAGTATTTTGGGATTGGTTTTACCGGACTGAAATATGAAGATCATGGCACTGTTTTATTGCTTTGAGGGTATCATGTATTAGGAATATTTCTTCGTTAGTGGCTTGTGTTTCATCATTGCTCAACTTACTCAACTTGTTCAAACTAACATGTTTTTGTTGTCCCAAATCTGCTATCATCTTTCAGTGATCAGTTTGCATCTGTAACAGCCTAGGATCCACTCATTCATGCATATCAACTTGTACTTGTGTGAAGCTTATCTTGCATTCATTTTTAGCATCATTAAAGGTCCACTGTTATTGCTCAATTCTGATTTTGCAGTCATGCATTTATGTTGCTGCAAGCTCTAATTTCTCTGCTGCCATATTCTTCCAGTTTTTTTTTTCAAACAGCAGTAGCATTAGTGTTGTATGTGTAGGGGTTGCATTCTCAATGGTTTGAGCGTGGCTGCATTTGACTGAATTGTAGCTACGCATTCACGCATGCTTTATTTCATCTAGGTTCACTTTCACTCTCTTTTTAGATCTAATGCACCATTCACCATTCCCATTCAGATTCCATATCACATCATGCATTCTGCATTGCATTTATTCTTGTCATGGCATACTCTTAATTCAGTTTACATTCTTGCATGTAGTTTAGTTTAGTTTGTGGAGTTAATCTTTAGTCTTGAGTTATTTCTTTTTGTTTGAATTAAATGTGTAACAGTCTAGTATTTTAAATGAATTTAGTTTTCTTAGTTTAGTACTTTTTAATTGCTTTTATTTCAATTTCATTATCTATCTTTTATGCTTTAAAAAAATCCCCCAAAAACATGTATTTACCATTCAATCCACTCATTGTATTAGCTCCGTCTTTGGACTGACCTGAGTTGATCCTTATACTGCATTAGTAAAGGGTAATTAATTCAATTTGTTTGGGACAGTTTAGGCGACAAAAGCTGTCAAGCAAAATGTTTAAGGCTCCTCATTACCACATTTCAAACGTCCTCATTACCTTATTAGATTTTGTACATATGGACTTCCTCATTATCAGTAACAGAAAGTGTCTTTCTATGTACATCTATCTATCTTTCTGTTTATAAGATTTTGTACATATGAACTTCCTTATTACCATACACCTTCAGTAACAACACTAAGTGCATCTCTAAGTACAACTAACTATTTTCTTATTTTTAAGATTTTGTACACATGCAATCTTACGCGCCAGAGAGCACTCTTTTGTTGCATCCAGACTTCTTTTTGTGATGATCCGGCTCTGGTTGAAGCTGATGACTATTCAGCTGAACTCTTTGCCTCAAGAGAAGAAGCCTCTTTTGCCTCAAGAGAAGAATCCTCATGATTTGGCTTTGTGTCCATTGGATTAGAAATCAAGGTTTGAATAAAAATAAAGCAAAATAACTCCTTATTGGTTACCTATGCAAATATAACAACCCTAGTTTAATTAAAAAAACAAAAACCATGCTACTTAATCAATAAATATCAAAAAATACATAACTTGCATATAGTATGAAGCTTACACGGTTCCAGCCATATGTTGTATTTGAGTTTAATCAATAATCATGACAATATAACTAAACATCCATGAATAAGAAGAAAACCATATATCATGTAGGTGGAAAGGTTGTTACAATGTCAGAGCTTCATTGTCAAAATTAACCCTCTTCTTCTTCGTGGCATGAGTACTAAAGCCCAACATGTAACAAGTAAGTTGGATGTCAAAAAACATCTATAAGAGCAATAAGAGCAAGCTCATAACTAGAGTACAATATCTACTTATTCCAAATAAATTCATCCCTAAATGTCTTTGATTCTCCTTTTGCACACATCATATCTAAAATCTTCAAGAAATTTTTAATCCACAGTTTTTTATAACCCACACTTTTAATAATTTTTTTTAGGTTCGCCTCTCTTCCTTCTTCCCCTTTACCCCTTTAATCAAACTCTATCTGGCCTATATAAAATACCCAGCCAAAGTCACTCTTCTCAAACCCTAAATCCTTAGTCTCGGTTAGGATTCGCGTAAAATATAAAACTTGGTTGGCCTTTGCTATTTCTATTTACCTCCTCGAATGTGGTAGCAACAGTTTCTTAAAGAAAGAAAACAGAAGAAAACAAAAACATGTAAGCACTACTGCAACCTAAATTCGTATGGGAATAAAAATTGAAATTAATAAACATTGTGCGTTGGCCGTTTCTGTGGTTTTTCTCTCAAATGGCAGCAGAGATAGATAAAGGTGTTGCCACTTTCAATGGCGAGCGAACGAATTCGAAGTGAAACCAAGGAAATTAAATGGAAGCGAGAAGATGAAAACCAAATAGGTACCTTAGCAGAAAGAAAGAAATTGTCGCTGCCATAAACGCTTTCGTTGAGATTACCAGAGGAAGAAAAACCCAAATCAAACATGAACCGTCGCTTTAGTGATGGAACCGCTTCTCTCGTTGACGTTCTCTGTCTTTCACACGCGCCCATCTATTTCTCCACTCCAACACGCAATTAATTTACCACATCACACAACTTCAAATTATTCAAAAACAAAAATAAAATGCCATGAGTCGGTGACACGTAAGCGAGTTAAAAAGAGGTAAAAAATACCAGGTGAAACTATCGTTATCCTTTTCTGTGATATAGCACATGCAAGCCAACATACATACAACAAACACAACAACTTGAAACATTTCGTCCCTTTTTTTCATGTTCAATCATCTCCCACTACTTAGCTACCTTATGGAGCATTTCTTCTTGTACCATGTAAATATGAAAATTCCTACTTTGTTATTTTGGTTTAAAGTTTATTTTTTCAAATTTTACAGTGTGAAAATGATTTGGGTTGTATAATTTAAAAGTTATATTGTAGGTTGCACAACATTAACTCATTTTTTGGATGAAAGAAATTTGTAGATTGTGTAATTAAAAAAAGTACTGTACCGTCCAAGGAATTGTCGACTTCAACATGCTCATTTTGATTTCGATCCGTTAAATATTTATCATAAAACAATGAGTTTCAGTCAAGGGCCGAGGTTACGAGCAAGGAACCCGAGCAGGATTTTGACCGAGCAGGAATTGGGTCGAGCAAGATTTGGGCCAAGCAGAATTTTTGCCGAGCAGGATTTTGGCCGAGCAGGACGAGCATGAATTGGGTCGAGTAGGATTTTGGCTGAGTAGGGCTTCGGCCAAGCAGGATTTTGGCCGAGCAGGATTTAGGCCGAGCAATAATGGGCCATGCAAGATTTGGGCTAAGGTGGTTAATTCGTTCCTAAAAGAAAAGAATTTAATATCTAGCGAAAAAATAGGAATCAGTTGCTGATATTTAGCCACACTAACACGTTTTCCTACAAATCAAGTAGGTAGGAGGCCTATATAAAGGAGAAGAGAGAAGAGATGGAGGACCTTTTTTGGGGAAATAGAACTACTGAACTCCAAAAAATGGAAAACGCATATCTACCGGTGTAAGAGCTAGAAAGGTAGTTTGTTCTTGGTTTTCGTTTCCCTAGGTTTCGAGACCGGAACATTGGCGCCCACCGTGGGGCCCGGTAAAATGAGGTCCCAACCACAATAACGTGAATAAATCACATTGATAAAGTAGTCCACGATGAAAGCGTCGATGGCGGAGTTGGGAAGGAAAAGAGATGATAGGTCTTTTGATGCTCGATGACGAGGGCTCGTGATAACCTCTGATGAGGTTTCAACGGTGGCGATCTTAACAAAGCTGAACGGAGAGGTTAGCTCTAGGCCGACCTTGAAGATATAAGGGATCCGACGATGGTCATCCCTAGGTCTCCTCCACAAACACAATGTTGGGCGGAGAGGTAGGCTCTGGGCCAACCTCAAATCAGGAAGTGGCTCAACATTAATCAGCCCAAAATCTCACGAACAAGCACGAAGTTGGATGGAGATGTAGGCTCTCGACCGATCTCCACTATATCCTCTTTATAAACTTTTCAATTATGTTATTTTTCCTTATCATTAAGAGCTCGTGAATTACTAATTTTGCAAGGCAACAAAAAAAAAGACTCAAACTCAACGGGAAAACAAGTTGGCCTCTGCCAAATAAAAAATGCCTAAAGTAGATCAACTCCTACAATCTACACATTCCATCTTGGTTGGAAGCGAAGCAGGCAATAACTTGTCTACACAAAAACTACCATTGTGATTTACTTGTTTGATATTGAGGGCTCAACTCGGATTCGACCTCGCTACGAGCGAGAGAATATCTCAGTACGTTGAGGACTCAACTCGGATCTGACCTCATTACAAGTGAGAGAATATCTCAATACGCTGAGAATTCAACTCGGATCTGACCTCGCTACGAGAGAGAGAATACCTCAGTATGTTGAGGACTCAACTCGGATCCGACCTCGCTACGAGCGAGAGAATACCTCAGTATGCTGAGGACTCAACTCAGATCTGACCTCACTACAAGCGAGAGAATATCTCAATACGCTGAGAATTCAACTCGGATCTGACCTCGCTACGAGAGAGAGAGAGAATACCTCAGTATGTTGAGGACTCAACTCGGATCCGACCTCGCTACGAGCGAGAGAATACCTCAGTACGTTGAGAACTCAACTCGGATCTGACCTCGCTACGAGCGAAAGAATACCTTAGTACGCTAAGGACTCAACTCGGATCCGACCTCGCTACGAGAGAGAGAATACCTCAGTACGCTGAGGACTCAACTCGAATCTGACCTCACTATAAGCAAGAGAATACCTCAGTATGCTGAGAACTCAAGTTGGATCCGACCTCGCTACGAGCGAGAGAATACCTTAGTACGTGGAGAACTCAACTTGGATCCGACCTCGCTACGAGCAAGAGAATACCTTAGTACGCTGAGGGCTCAACTAGGTCTGACCTCGCTACGAGCGAGAGAATACATAAGTCCGTTGAGGACTCAACTCGGATCCAACCTCGCTACAAGCGAGAGAATATCTCAATACGCTGAGGACTCAACTCGGATTCGACCTCGCTACGAGCGAGAGAATACCTTAGTACGCTGAGGGCTCAACTCGGATCCGACCTCGCTACGAGAGAGAGAGAGAAAGAGAGAGAGAGAGAGAGAGAAATAGAGAGAATATCTCAGTACGCTGAGGACTCAACTCGGGTCTGACCTCGTTGCGAGCGAGAGAATACCTCAGTACGTTGAGTGCTTCAGTAGGCCGACCTCAATTTTATCATTTTTATGTCGAGGTCTCCCTCGGGCCGACCTCATGTTGATCATCTTACTTGTGTTATGTTGAGGTCTCCCTAAGGCGGACCTCAGCTAGATCAATTTACATATTACTTGTCTTATATTGAGGTCTCTCTCAGGCCAACCTCAGGTTGATGATCTTACTTGTCTTATGCTGAGATCTCCCTCAAGTCGACCTCAATTTTATCATTTTTACGTCGAGGTCTCCCTTGGGCCGACTTCAGGTTGATCATCTTCCTTGTGTTATGTTGAGGTCTCCCTAAGGTCGACCTCAACTAGATCAATTTATATATTACTTGTCTTATACTGAGGTCTCCCTCAGGGCGACCTCAGGTTGATGATCTTACTTATGTTATGTTGAGGTCTCCCTAAGGCCGACCTCAGCCAGATCAATTTATATATTACTTATCTTATGTTGAGGTCTCCCTAAGGCCGACCTCAGCCAGATCAATTTAAATATTACTATTCTTATGTGAGGTCTCCCTTAGGTCGATCTCAACTTAATCATTTTACTTATCTTATGTCGAGGTCTCCCTCGAGCCGACCTCATATGTTGAGATCTCCCTCAAGCCGACCTCAACTTGATCATTAGGAATTGGGTCAAGCAGGATTTTGGCCGAGCAGGATTTGGGCCGAGCAGTAATTGGGCTGAGCAAGATTTGGGCCAAGGTGGTTAGTTTGTTCCTAAAAGAAAGGGATTTAATATCCAGCGGAAAAATAGGAATCAGTTGCTGATATTTAGCCACACTAACACGTTTTTCTACAAATCAGGTAGGTAGGAGGCCTATATAAAGGAGAAGAGAGGAAGAGATGGAGGACCTTTTTTGGGGAAACAGAACTACTGAACATCAGAAAATGGAAAAGTCATATCTACCTGTGTAAGAACTAGAAAGGTAGTTTGTTCTTGGTTTTCGTCTCCTTGGATTTCGAGACCTGAACAAGTATATTTGACTTTTGAATTTAAAAGAGTGTTTTTTTTTTTCATTTCTAAATTACACAATTTGGATTTTTTTTTCTTTAAAAGAACTTAGTGATTTTAGAATTCGAAAGTTGTCTGTATATTGTACAATCCGAAATAAGGATCAAGAAGGCTTATATCGGAATGCAATGTGATACTGCCTTAGAGGTAGAAAATGTAAGAGTAGGAAAAGATACTATGGGAGGAATGAAGGCAAAAGAAGAAAAGAAAGGACTAGTGGTGGTGACTTAAAAGATAAGACACGACCAAAGAAGAAAGAAAGGACCAATGGTGATGTAAAAGATAGTAGAAATTAAGGATGTTTTTGTCTTTTACGTATCCCTATGGAGGTTCAGGAACAAAAGGTGCAGGAACAAAACTGAGGATGCATGAAGAAATATCCTACCTTAGTGAAACGATGCAAAAATTGCGGTTTCTGTACCTAACGAAATTACAAAGTGTACGTAGAATGACTTATTGGTTGTGTAAATCCTTCTGGCATCAACAATGACTTATTGGTTGTGCAATTCATAAATGACTTTCAAACTTCACAATTCAAAAGCTTGTTTTTTACACAAAAAAAAAAAATACTTATGAATTGTAGGCGCTCCCAGATTTCACAATTCAACAACTTTTTTTATAAATAAAATGACTTCTAGGTTATGCAAAAATGACTTTGAAGTTGTACGATCCAAAAGTCAGAAAAGATTTTGAATTGCACAATCCAAAGAGAAAATCTTCCAGATTGCACAATCTATAATTTACAATAACTTCCAAATTATGTAATCTGGGAACATTTTTTTCATGCAAAAATTGACTTCCCAATTGTTTTGTAAGGAAGTCTTTTTAAGTTTTTCGATTGTACAATCTAAGAATCATTTTAAAAGCATTGTTCTATGTAAAAAATGACTTACAAAAATTCACTTTTTTCCTAAACCAAATGGACAATTGGGGATTTTAATGTATGTGGATTTCTAAAAGGAATGAAGGTGTAAAAGAAATTATGGAGCTGAAAAAATAAATCTCCTACCGAAATAAGTTAATAAGTTAGATGTACTAAATTTCTAAAACTAAGTCGCTCAAAAATGAACAAACATAAGTTGTGATATATTTTGCTTAAGTTATGTCACATGCATTTTATTTCCCATGGTTGTGGTAAGTCATATATTATGATATATTCAACATTTTAGATAAAACAAGTTAAATGATTTAAATTTCGTTTGAGTATAAGAACTTGTTCTTTTCTATAGAATGTTTGAGTATGCTTCTTTACGCAATATAATTTGATAAAATATATAAGCTTTGGCAAATGTTCTTAGACATCTTTTAAACGTTGAAATCTTCATGGTTTAATCCTAAGGAACTTTCATTTTCTTTGAAAATTAAAATAATAATGTCTAAATGATAACAATAACACGTTTTTTATGACAAAATTTAGGAGTAACAATACGGACTAATCTAATCTGCCTAAGTTAGATCGGTCCGCCACAAGAAAATCAATTTTATTTTCTTAATTTTTTAAAATTCTTATAATTATATATAGATGTATATATTAAAGGTATATTATGAATATTTTTTAAATTTTAATTAATTAATTTATATTATTGAGCAAATTAAATCAGCTGTTATATTTACATATTAAATTATTACATTATAATTAATAATTGAAACTTAATTTATGATAATAGTTTAAATATATTTTCATCCTTTACATAATATAATACACACACAAAATTAAAAATATTTCTTTATTTTAATTTCTATCATAAAAGGGTTAGTAAGTTAAAAATTTCAATTTAGTTCGTCGAGTCAAGCTCATTTTGTCATTCATAACAAAACTAATATTATTTGTTATAGTAAAATAAACGCGATTCTTAGACTTTGAAGATTTACTCTCAATTGTCTAGTATAGTCTTTTAAGAATTAGATATCATAAATGTTTTGATCATAAACAAAAAAGTATATTCAAAGAATTTTTCAGACTCTTTACAAGATCATTTATAACAATGTGTGGTAAGAATATGGGACTACATAGACGATAAACACATTCAAGAAAAACAATAAAAGTAAGATATTATTCAAAAACAACCAGCAGACTATCTAGGGAAAATAAAGTTGACCACACATATACAAAAGACAATCTAAACATAAAGATCACCCTACAATCAAAGCATGTTGAACACATATGTTCAAATTGAATAAACTAGTTCTAGAAGGTTATGGGCGCATATGATAGGCTTGGAGACTAAGCTGGTGTTCTTTTCTTTTCAAGACATCTCCTTTAGACCTAGTTTTTAGAAGCTTAGTTTGTCTTTTTATGTGTACACCCTTTGGCTTTGTATTTTTGCTAAGAGGCTCCTCACCCTAAAGGGTTAAATGTTTTGAGAAAATACACACATTATATTCAACCATTGTGAGTGCTCTCCTTTAGGAGTGTTCTTCTCTTAAGTTTTATCTTGAGATTTGCACTCAAGTGGTGGCATCCTCACTCATCTTAGCTTAGTGATCCTTTGTGTCCCCTTAAGTGGCGTGCTTACCTTGAGCTCCTCATCACCTCTTTTTGTCTTCTATCTTTGTTCACCCTTTCTTTCTTTTTAGTTTCATATGCATGCTTTATTCGAACATTTTTATTTCTATTGCCTTCATTTGTTTTCTTGTTTAACTAAACTTCTCCTCTTCTTTTGAGCTCCTTTAATTGCACATTCATATCTAGATAACATTGGTTATCTTAATGTCCAATGAGAATCTTCATGGAGCTTTCTTAATCAGCATAACATTATATTTTCTAACATTTAAAATGGGTCTTTATTAAAAAATAATGTCAAATGGGAAGATTTCCTTGAAGTCTTACGTAGTGTTCGTATGAGGGAATTCTACTATTGAAGCAAATTTGAGAGAGTTGATTTTGGTATTCCAAGCAAATTTGAGAGAGCCAATTTTGGTATTCCAACGCATTCGTTTGTGATTATTTGAAGGGATATGCGAGAGCGTATTTGGGGGATAGATGGATTAATCCATCCCCTCAAAACTGTGAAGATACTACATGTGGTTTGGACAGATGACGAAACTACCCTTGCTCACGTTTCCAAAAGCATCTGCCAGATTCCTTCCTCTGTCGAGATTCTTGATCAATATTCTCTGGTCAACTGAGCAAGATTTTGTCCTGCATTGCTTATTTTTCGAAGATCAATTTAAAATGGAAGTAGTAGTGTGATTGTGAATGCTGATCCGACTCGCAGTGGTGTTTTGAGAGGTGAGTTATGGTGGGTGTGTGTGTGTGTGATTGTTGAGTGCATGGAGGGGAAGAATATGAGGTGGTTTGGGGTGTGGTGGTCGAGGAAGAGGATGAAGGGGTGGCAGTGGTTGCCCGAGGTGGTGGTTATGGTTGGACGTTGGACGTGGTCGGGTGGTGATATGCACCAGTGTTGCGGTGCTGCATTGTGTTTTGAGAAGTGGATGGCACCGACCGGTGCCTTGGTTTATAAAGGGATGACACCGGTTACGACACCTGTAACGCCCCAATTAATTAATGAGCGTAATTAAAGGAAACGTCACATAATTATAATATAACAGCGCAGTTCTGGGGTTTAAACGTAAGACTTTACAAAATAAGGCACACCACGATGCCACAAGAGATAAAAGAGTATCATAAAAGTCTGCTGGAACACTAGCATATAAAGACTGACAAATACATAGGCCGTAGCCCTCAAGATATCCCAAGAAAACTAAGTTGTAGAGTCGCCTCCTCCCTGATGACCACGATGATCCCTCGCGTCTGCTCCCATCGATAAATTGATGATCATCGCAAAGATAGAAACACGACATACAAGGCAACCAACAAGAAAAGGGTAAGTTAGAGCCAATCAACATCTTTATCATACAATTAAACATACTTTCGCCATCCAATATTAGTACCACATCCAAGCATGTTAAGACTTTCAATCAATACACTACGACTCGACTCGACTCATTCGGATATGTATAACTTAGTCAGATTCAGCGGATGCTTGCACTTGTGGTGGATACCTCTGCTCGACCCTGAGCTGCTCATCTCCGAGCTATGTGTTACAAGTGTTACGATGGATCAATTTTCCCTCACCACAAGGTTAGCCCTTAATGAATTTCAGGCCTCCTGCTACTCTCACCACAAGAGTCAATCCGCTCTAAGTGAGACTAACTGGCTCCTTAGAGTGTCAGGATGCAACCTTAACTTGAATCCTTACCTAGTTATACATATGGGGCACCACCACGGACACCCACTAACAGGGGCCATGGAATTACGTCCCGACCACTAAAGCGCGACCTTGAAAGTCTCACCTAGAGACCCCAAGGAATTATGCACTGACACAAAAGAATACAATCATTCAATCAATAATATTCACCATGCGAAGATACCCTCGTTATGTCAACCTTTAAAACCGTTACCTTTCACATTTCCAGAGCCAACCCATTCCGACTCATCATAATCCATCCATGTACATAGGATCTAATTCAT
>Ga0214545_1000232_pt1 | contig 76757 bp, 28 predicted proteins | sample CNSS4metaG_FD_160064 | JGI IMG/M metagenome (GOLD analysis project Ga0214545, IMG submission 160064) | Root nodule microbial communities from cowpea collected in UCLA plant growth center, Los Angeles, California, USA - CNSS4 | ecosystem: Host-associated > Plants > Roots > Nodule | place: USA...
GTTTGCTTAAATAAATTAGTTTTTCGTTTGAGGAGGCCCATTTTTGAACATATTTTTTGAATGTATGGTAAAAAATTTCTTTTAGGATCAAATTAGTCTTCCCTATTTATCTCTTTTTTTTTTTTTCTGTTGTCAATACAATATTTAACTAATAAAATTAACAATAAAGAGAGACAAGGGTGGTTTTTAATTAAGGACACGTAGGTGGAGAAAAAAAAATGAGATTAAGCGTTTTAATCCATATTTTTCATTCTTTTACATCTAATAATTAATAAGGATGACACTAATTAGCAAAAAGGAAGAAGAAGAAAGTTGAAGAAGAGTACTTCGAATGTCCAGTAAAGGTGGTGATATTAAGTTGTCTTGAAGAAAAAAAAAACCAATATAATATTTACTTTCTTTCTCTTTTCAACCAAAAATTTGAGCGTGTAAAATTTAAATAATTTATAATTAATTTTGTGATGTATTATATAAATATAAATCAAATTTTGATAAATTAAGTTTTGTATTTGTTACGAGTATTTTAGAAAAAAAATTAAAATTAATTTATAGATAAGGTAATGGCAAAAGTTGGGTCCTAACTGTGTGTTTTTATTTTTAATTTATTTATAAATTAGTCGTAACTTTTGAGAAAGTTTAACCAAAATGAGAAAAGTTAAGGCTTGTTATGGTAAAATGAAAAAGGCATAGATGGAGAGTGTGGAAAATGGCCACTCATTAATAAAGGGTGGTGTGATGAGACATTTGAAGGAATGCTGAATATATTCTTATTGCCATATTAAGCCAATTATTTAGTTGAATCTTAGTTAATGCATTGCAAAATCCTCATAAACACACATTCTCTCATTTTTTTCAACAATTCTTCTTTATTCTCTTCCTACTTTTTCGTATCTTTCATTGTTTAATTCTTTACGTTTATTCAACCAACATACATACACACATATATGGGACGGCATCTTCATGCCTATTTTAAATATGTGAAAAGTGGCAACACATAATTATGAAATTTGTTGAATTATTCTCATTCAAAGCTAACTTAGCATGCAAGACATTAGACATGTGTGTTTTTTTTTTTTTCTTTTTTTACACTTTATATATCCTTTAATTGGAGTCTCTGATACTATGTTAGAAGTGAATTTTAAGTCTAACTCAACTCCACAAAATTGGCTTGTAAGGTGAGAGGTTTGCACCCCACTTATATATTATGAAATTGTCTTATCTCTACTTGATGTGAGACTTTCAACATTCAATTGAAGAACTTTACCATTATTTAAACTTTTAATGCTATTTGAACAACAAAATTCGACCATTCGTGATAAATTTGAATTTTGTTACCGATATTTGAAATGTGAAATATTGAATCATATTATACAAATTTTGAAAAATTGAAATAAAATAAGATAATTAAGTTTTGAGAAAAAAAGAAGAAGAAGAAGAGAGTTAAGAAATGATATGAAAATTAAGAGAGAAAAAAAATGGTTAAGATGAAAAGGTGAAAGTTTGAAGGAAAATTCGGATTTAAAAGAGAAAAAAGTAATAAAGTTTAGAGAGGAAATAGGAATTAAGATGATAAGGAAGAGCAATAAGTGATGAAAAGTATATTTGTATTAAGAAATAGGTGACAACATAGAGTTGCTTGTTGGAAGAATAAGGTTATTGTGTGAGACATGTGTTTGTCTTTAAGGAATTTGCGTGTCTCAATCACAGACAAAATTATTATAAATAACTAACAATTAACTATAAGATTTGGACATGTGTAGAATTGTATTTATAGAAATTCTTGTGTAATAAGATGGTAACTATAGGTGGATTAAATATACATCTTCGACTATGTTTTGCCATTAAAGACCATAAATGTCTACCTTCTTTATTCTTCAAACAATAACTTCCATAAGTTCAACCTTTTTTCCGTTTGACCAACCTTTTTTAATAACTTCAATGTTTTTAACCAATTAATCTATCTTTTATGTCTTCAAAACTGTCGTAATCAAACACACAGAATTTTTATAAGGGAAATCATAAAACCAATAATATATATATTAAATATAATTTCATAACCTTTTTTTATATAAAATCAAATATAGCATAATGCAATTAATTTCATTAATACACATAAGCCTTGTATTTAGAAAGAAAGAAAAAATTCAGATTAAGTTTATTTTTTTAAAATTAAAATAATATTGTATTAATTTTTTTGTTCAGTAATGAAGTGTGAATCCATTTTTTGTGGGATTTGGTTTATTATTATTATTAATTTTTTCTTTGACTATTTTGTAAACCAATTGAATAATTTATTTTAATTGGTCGCAATTAATTCATCGATTTTCCGGTTCAACCTGATTTTGAAAAGATTTCTTTTTCCACACAACTTTTAGAGACTAATTGGTTTGACCCAATTGTAACTTTGAATTTTCTTTAACTTGGAATTTCACTTGAAGCTTTGTACCTTAGAGAAAAAGATTTTTCAAAAAACTTAACTTGGACGTTGTTATAGTCCTCAATCTTCTGTAATCTTCTTTTGGTTCGCACTTATTGGAAAATCCAATCAATTATAAAAGAAATATTTCTTTATAAAAAAATCATTAATTACATCTGAAAATTATCTTTGAAGGTAAATGAAGGAGAAACAACTATAAAATCTTAAAACATTAAATTTATGAGCGTTTTGTTTTATCAAGTGCTCAATTTTTTTTTATCTAAGAATTCATTTTTTTTATTATCAAATTCTTGACTTTTCTTCTGATATTTTTTGGGGTTAAATATATTTTTTATTCTTCAACTTTTAGTGAAAATTGAAATTAGTCCTTCTTGAACCAATTTAGTCTCTCAATTACGTAGATATGCGAATTTAATTATTTTAACTAAATTTTATCAAGTTTATTTGGTGTTTCAAATACATTTCATTATAGTATTTTAGTTTGTTTACACCGTTTTATATATGTTTGCTTCAATGTTAGCTGAGAAATGCGTTTAAAACGTTAAATAAATTTTAAAAAAAAATTGGTTCAAAGGATTAAATTTACACATTTTTAAAAATAAAAGACTAAATTAATTCAAGGTCCAAAAACATATTTAACTTTATTTTTTTAACTTGATTTTTATTGGAAGTTCATCAACTTAAGTATGACCAGTACATTGTTGGCTTGAGTAATGTTTGGATTTCATAATTTCCTCATTTGTCATTTGTTTTGACAAATGTTAGAGAAATTGTTTTCTAGACTAAAGTCAATTGTATTTGTTTTTCAGTTGACATTATTGATGTTATTTTATTTTTCATGTTAGACTAAAGTATTTTTGGATCAATGTTCGTCAATGTTTTATTTGTTAACATTAGCAGTATTTTTGACAGATGTCAGATATATTATATTTTTTTCAACTTATATTAATTGAGGTTATTCTTAGCTAGCTGATGACAAATGTTTTTCAACCTGTACGTATCAATTAGATTTATTTTTTCACGGGATTGTTTTTTGATCAATATCTTTAGATTTTTTTAGTCAATGACAACACCAACTAGAGTTTTTTTTTCTTCTTTACATTGCTTTAATTATTTTTGGTTTCGTTGTAGATTGTTATTATTTTTCGCTCATTATTAATTAAGGTTTTCTTGTACAATGTTGAGGGGACCTTTTTTTATATATATGAACTATTTTTTTTAATTGACATTTATCATAATTTTTTCTGATGTCTATAATGATTTATCAACGGCCAATTTGTTAATAGTATATTATAATTATTTTCTTTTAGTATTAATTGAGAAATGTTTTGGCCAACGTTAACTAAGATTGTTTTTTTGTCAATGCCGATTTGATAAATTTTTCAGTAAACATCAACAATCAACAACAACAAAAAAAAAAGTCTAACCAATAACTTCAATCAATATCATAATAAATAATTGTGGTTAATATCAACATAAAAAACAATCTGAGTCAACAATAATCGAAAGAAATTATGAATGTTAACTAAAAAATCGTTACGCACTTTGATTGAAAAGTAACATCAACAAAGATGGAAAGATTATCAACATTTTGAAATAATTTGTTTTTATAAATTTAAGAACTAAAGTTGTTTAAAAAAGAATACTTTTCTACATAAAATTTAAGTTTTAGTTCTTTTTCTTTAAAGTTAATAAGTATTTACATACTCAAATTGGTCGAATTTTAGGGTGAAAAAAAAATCCTAAAATGATGCAAAAGAAAAAGGAAGAAAGTGGGTGAGGATTTTGGGAGAAGGTTAGAAAAACTGAAGATTTATCTTTGCTTTATCCCTTACAAGTTTGTACCATATTATATTTTGTTCGGAAGAGTGAGAATGTGCGAACCCCACCACAGAGTAGAAAGATTATTTTTACCTTTTGTACAGCCAAAGAAGGTGCAGCAATAGTACAAAGATTAAATTTAGCAGTAGCAGTAGTGTGGGTTTATATTTTGGAAAATAATTTTTTGACTACTAAATTTTCACAATTTTTTCATATAATTTTAGATGTTATTTTTAAAGTGGTTTTCTATTTTTCATTTTTTATTTTTAATATTTAAAAATAAATCACTTAAAAGATCACATCTCTGGTAAGAAAAAAATATCAAAATTTAGTAATTAAAATATCATTATACTTATTCTCTTTTTTCTCAACCCCATGACCCCACTCTCATTTATGCCTCCCTCATCATCCAACATCCACCACTATACTCACCAACACACTTTCTTTTTACGAAAAAATTAACAATAATCCAACCCCATAAAATTAATATGTAAAATAAAATTTATATATATTTATACATTATAAATTTGTCTAACTTCTAGTTAATGTGAGATTTTCACATGAGAAAACAACAACTTACCTTAACTCTCGATAACCTCGTGATCCACCTCAAATACATATCTAACTTTAAAAAAATACATACATATCATAGCATGCAAGCATGCACACATATCATCCATGGTATATACATGTAACCTATGTTATGTGTGTGATGAAAGATGAAAGGGAAAAAAGTGGCAATACGGAAAAAAAGGTGGGCATGGAAACAGCTTTCACTAATGCATATATGATGACAATACCAACTTGCAAAAATCCTTGTAAGTGGAAATCTCGTATGCAGGTTTCGTTAATTTAACCCTTTTAAAGTTCTGAACTTTAAACAACAGACGTTTTTGAGTACGAAATTAGTGGTCTGTTAAGTTGTGATTTGCAGCAGGATGCATCTCATACAAGATAGTTCAGGGTTGCAAATAGTAAAAATAAGACGAAACGAAAGAAAATTATATTTTGACTTCCATCTTTGAATTTTTGGCGTGATTTAGCATGAGTCATAGATTCTTTTAAAAGAAAAAACAGTAATACATTAATCAATAATCTACCTTAAGTCATGTCAAGAAATAAAGTATGAAAGTCAAGAAATGAAATATGAATAAGAAATAAGAGGAAGAAGAGGAATAAAGGTTTAGGTTGAGATGGAAAACACAGGGAGAAAAGGGTTGGGAGAGAGGTGGCATATATCCACAGAATCTGTGTTGGAAACTAAAAATGTTGGATAGGCATGATGAAATGTTGGAAATGTGTAGGAGGCATTATAAAGAGAATTGTTTGCCAGAAGTGTATAAGTATGAAGTAATACTAGGATAGATAGATATATAGATAGAATTATAAGTATGAAAAGTGGAAGAAGATAAGGTGGTTTGAAGCACTAGGTCGGGAGGAAAAGAAGGCCAACACGACAAACATGGCCTTGGCGTTCCACTCTAAACTGCAAAAATATGAGATGGGCCCTTCTCATACAACACAAGCACTCATTGTTGTGAATCAATGAATCAATGAACAAAATGTTTGCTAAGTTTATTTTTTTATTTCTTGAATGGAGAAAAACAAATGAGGTGGTGGGGAAGTGGCAATGCAGAGGCACTGTTGCAATATTTTTGTCATCTGAGAAGTAGACAGAGGCAATAATAGCTGGATTTTGTTTCTGCAGTTCCAAACAGGGCCCCTCCAATACCCTTCTCCAGTAGATACTTCTCTCCTACCAATTATTGTTATCATTCTTTTACTGTTTTCTCTCAGTAGATACCTCTCTCCATTTGTGTGTGCCCTTGTCTCTGTCTCTTTGTCTTCAACCTTTTTTTTATCGTACACTTGAGACCATTAACCATGTAAAATAAAACACACTCACTCTAACCTCTTTTTCATTATACCTCTCACCCCCACCAGCCACTCTCTGCCTTCTGCACTTCTGCTTCTCTCTTTGCCACTCAAAAACTTCATTAATCGTTTATTAAATCAAATCCATCTCTCTGCTGCTTTCACCAAGGTATTTCCATTTTTATTTTTCTACTACTCTTCTCAACTGTGTTTCCAATTCTCTACTTTTCAATGTTTTAAACTTAAACCAGACAACATCAGACTTCATTTACAAACTATTAGTAGAGTAAAGGAAATGCTAAACCAATCATAGCTATGGATGGAGGAAGTGTTTAGAAGTTTATAAGCAAGCTGGTTTAAGATCATGCATCAAACATTTGAAGTTGTTCAAAACATATACATTAAAAAACTTGAATTTTATTTTTGTTGTCTTTTCGCGTCATTGTCTGTGTCTATTTGTTTCCTTGCTCATCCTTTCTTTATTTGTCGTACAGACACTATGGAAAAGAGCATTAAGTAAGAAGCATATATATTCTACGCATTTTTCATTGCCACTGTCACAACTCGTCCACCACTAATCATTCTGCCATATGTGCATCGTGCATTGAAAAACATTACAGAAACATATCATTTCGTAAATGTAATGTTTCTCGCACACAGACATGTGTCATTCAATCATATACAGTGGTCCTAATAAAAGTTAACGAGAGAGGAGAACAAATTGTTCAACACACACAACACGTTAGGGTGTGTGGGAAGAAGAAGCAGCGCAAACTTAAATAATAATAGCAATGATAATACACACACACACACTCATGGGGCCAATTTTCTCTCTGTGCATCACACGCACATTACGGAATTGTACGACAACCATTTACGAGAATGTACAATTAGAGCTCCAGTTTTAGATACTCAACACCAACCCTAATGAATAACCATCATTATCATACACTCATTGAGCGACGTGAGGATCAAAGCTATTTTTCCTTCACGCCCCAAATACCCTTTTCTTTCAAATAATTCTTATTATTGTTATCTTTTACATGGAACAGTGAGAAACGAAAGCGATCGAGTTTAAATTCACGCTTTAGGCTTGGTTTTCATGGTCTTAGAGGTATTTCTTTTTTCCATTTTTAGACAGTCAAGAGTTTTGCCCTTTGGGGAAGGAAACAGCACGAACGTTACTCAGAAACCCCTTTTGTTTTCCTTCAATAAAAACCGACATCTGAACCCGATGCTTTTCTCTTTCTCCGAAAGGTTCTGAGAAAAACATAATAATAATAATAAAAGACTCGTTCTTTCTTTTATACACACTATATTTTTCCTCTCCTCGGGTAAACCCGTGTGTAAAGTTCATATCATGAAAATCTTATTCCACTAGAATATTAAAAAGAAAGTTACTTTACATAATAAAACCGAGTTTATAGGAGTTTAATTTCATCATTACTATCGCGACCACCTGAAAAAGAGTGGATAATGAATGTGAGAGAAACAGGGGGAGAAGATAAATATTAAATTTTTTTTTGTCCTCAGTACAACTTGTACAATCCAATCTGGTGTGGATTCTGGCGAGGAATGATGAAGTGGTTAATTAAATAATGGGTGAATTAATTTACGGTGTGTATAATGAGAGGGTCTGTTTCAAGAGAGGGTGTGTGGGGAAGGTGATCATGGGTGGCAAGAGTCTCTGGAAGAGAAACATGGTTTGAGGTTGTCGGCGTGAGAGTGGTGGGTAACTTGGGAGAAGCAGAATTAGCGGTGGTAAGGTCATTGGCTCTCTGCACTTGAGCGTTCCAGTCAGTGGTGCAGAGAACGAAGATCATGAGAGAAGCGCAGGAGGCTTGAGCCGCAAGCAACCCAAGCCAGAGCCCAGGAAAACCCATTTTCACGACGAACCCGAGGAGAACAGCGACGGGCATGCCCACCAAGTAAAACGAGGCCAGGTTGATGTTGGCTCCGACGGTGGGCCGGGCGCTGCCGCGGAGGACGCCGCAGCCGGTGGTCTGGGGGCAGTTGCCGAGCTCGCAGAGGCCGACGATGGGGAGCACGGAGGCGGTGAGGTCGAGAATTTCGGTGTCAGCGGTGAAGAATCTGCCCCATTGATGTCGCATGAGGGTGGTGAAAGCAATGGCGGCGAGGCCGAGCGCGACGGCACAGGCGAGCGAGACTATCATGGAAATGCGGGCCCTGGCGGGGCGGTTGGCGCCGAGCTCGTTGCCGACGCGGGTGGAGACGCCGAGGCTGAGGGAGGAGGGGAAGACGTAGACGAGGGAGGTGGTTTGGATGAGGATGCCCATGGAAGCAATGGTGGCTTTGGGGTTGAGGAGGAGGCCGCAGAGGATTATCATGAGTTCGTACCACCACCATTCGAGGCAGACGGAGACGCAGGTGGGAACCGCAAGTGCAAGTAGGGAGGACCAGCCGCGGAGGCAGTCGGAGCCGGGTGGGACCCAGGAGTCTTTGTAGACGCCGGAGAAGTAGACGAAGGAGGAGAGGAAGAGGAAGAGGTTGAGGTTGGTCCAGACCATGGCTATGGCGACGCCGGAGACTCCCATTTTGAAGTGGACGACTAGGAGGAAGTTGAGGGGGAGGTGGAGGAGGAGGGAGAGGGCGGAGCAGTAGGTCAGGGGCAATGTGATGCTTTGCGTTCGGAGGTAGATGCGGAGAGGGTGGAGGAGGGAGAGGAGGAAGAGGTCGGGGATGGAGAAGAGGATGAAGGTTTGTGCGGTGGAGGATATCTGGTGGTCCTGGCCGCACCTTAAGAGTATGGACTTCATGTTGAGCCAGGTGAGGGAGATGGGGATGGAGGTGGAGAGGAGGAGGAGGACGGTTCTCTGGAGGGTCAAGCCCAGCGTTTTCCACTGTTTTGCGCCGTAGGCTTGGCCGCAAATGGGTTCCATTCCCATGGCAAGACCGGAGATGACGGAGTAGCCGGTGATGTTGGCGAAGCCGATGGACAGAGAGCCTCCGGCGAGCTCCATCTCCCCAAGGTAACCTAGGAAGAGCATTGAGATCATGGCTCTTGAATATAAGAGCAACCCCGTGAGTGCTGTTGGGCATGATATCTTCCCCAGTGCCTTCATTTCTGCTATTACCTGCACCACCAATGCACTAAAAAATTATAAAGTAGCATGGACAAAAAATACGACAAAAACACGTTAATATCACAAACTCCCATTGTTTGTTTTTCATCGTGTGATGTGACCATGAAGATGGTATCTTCCGCAACTTCATTCAAATTACATTCACAGAAAATGAGTATTAATATCTTCTCTGTGTGTCTGTCGTTACCTCGTTGGGAGTTGGCCATCTGTGAAGTTCATCCTGAAGTTGACGATGAAGCGGAGGGTGATTTTTGAGTTTGGGGTCGGGGGTTATGATGTGGGCTTTTGTGGGACACAGAAATGGGGATGATGATGATGATGATGGGGATGGTTTGGGATTACACATGATGGATGATGATATATTATGTATGTAACAGAAGAAGAAGGTAGGTGGTGTTTGGGGTTAGTGATCGTGCAGTGCGTTTGAAGTTGTGTGTGTGAGGGAAGAATAAGAGGGTTTTGTGTTTGAGGATGCGAGGGAAAGGGTGAAGGGGAATGTGTTTTTATGAATGAAAAGGTGGCCCTACAAAGGTTACGTGTCATTATACACAAATATTGCTGAACTATATACATTATTTATGACTATGAAATTAATTACCAAAAGAAAAGGGTGAAAGAGAGAGAGAAGCTTGAACGGAAGAAATGCTTTGTGGAGGTCCTCGGAGGCAACCGACCTTCTCTTTGTCTACAAAAAGAAAATATAAGAATATGTGATTATAATAATAATAATAATAATATATTTAAAAGGAAAAAGATGAAAAACAAATTGGAAGGTCCCCTTTACCTTACCTTTGAGTGTGGAGAGGAAGCAAAAGGTGTTATCTTTTGGATGGTGAAACTGAAGAAAAAGAATGGACAGATTTATTCGCTTTAGTGGTTATTTTAGCCGTCAAATCGATCACACGCTTTGATTTGATAATGATGGCCATAGTAGTGGTTTAAATTAAACTCCCCCAGTTATTAATGGATGGATTATGTGTGGATAATCTTTTAAAACACCACGTTGGGTTTTCCATTTCCCTGTATAAGGAACACACAGAATTTTATCCTCAAACTGGAAATGCCAACCCAATTCACCAAAGAAAAATTCCCCTACTTGTCAAACAAACTTATTATTACTAATATTCCCTTTTCATTTTGGTATGGGATGTGATACTTTTAGAATGGAAAGGCCACACACGATGCTTATGCATTGGTGTTTGCACTCAACAAAATTTTTATAATTCTTTTACCTTTAAAAGGAAGGTAGAAAGAGAAGAGCAAAAAAGTGGAAAAGAAAGAGAAAAACCAGAATATAATAAAAAGAGAACAACAGTTTGTACAAATTTTAACTCACTTTCACTACAACATATTTTGTTTGGTTTTGGACAGTGGGTGGTAGTTGCTAATTTGTAGTGCTGGCAAAAAATGTTTGGCATTGCATGTTGGTTGAGGCAGAAGCCATGCATGTCTCAATCTTCTCCAGACCATGTCCTAAATTCCATTCCCAACACATCCATTGTCTATATATAGACCATCTGAACCAGCCGAAGGGCAAAACATTCCTTGACTGCTACCTTATTTAACAGATGAAGCAAGTTTTTTCTTGCATCCAATTTTGGACCCACACGGTTCTATGCCTCTTGCTGTACTCCCACTATTATCACTTGTTCAATGTTTTATCCCCTACCAAGCAGATATGTTCAAATATATATATGTAGTGGACGGGTGTCCACTAGTCCATGTAATATATATTTCTTGGCATCAAACAGTAGAGGAAAATGAAAAGTTATTATGAATTCTAAGTGAGATACATGGTTACAAATCAAAGTTCATAGGCTTGTTTTCCCTAGTTCATATTATAAAACTAGTGTGTTCCTACCTGGGATTTTATTTTAAGCTGCAAAAGGTTAAATACAGGGTATATTATATTGCACTTTTTTTTCCCACTTCCCCTTTTATAAAGGTTATCTTCATGGATATGTGTATATCTATTTACATATGCAAAATATGTGTGTGGATTATGGAGGTAGGTGTTGGTGTCATAGAGGGACCACCAGTGGTGTTAATGGGGAATGATGGTAGCTGGCCGTATGGAGAAGAGACAGATGGGAGATAGGAGACACTAGAGAGAATTACGTGCTCAAATTACAACCATTTAATCTTATATCAGAAGATGATGGAATTAAGATGAGTCTGTCTGTGAATACGAGAGCATGAAGTTATATATGAGGAAACAGAAACTTCTGTATCATCATTAGCCCAAACACAGCAGGTAAACTCTTTCTTCTTTTTTTTCTTTTTTTTTTCCCTTGCCGTCTGAGCAACTTCAGCCATCAGAATTTCATTGTATAATGATAAAAGAAAATATATTAAAAATCTGCTGTAACTCAAGGCCATCCCATGTCAGATTCCATGTGTCTGTAGCTCACCAATTTGATGTGAAATGAAAGATATGTATCATGCAAGGGAACCAATGCTTTGGAATTAATTTATAAAGCAACAGTGAAAGTTCTGACAATGGACAATCTGAAAAAACCAGTCTCATCCAAACAATGAATAAATATGAATGGGAGGAAACCTATCTCGAATTTGGCACACTAAATGGATTGGCAAGGTGAAGCTGCGTAAGCTCTAGATATCTCTCCAACAGCAAAAGATTATATTAAATGAATTGAAGCAGCCACGAGTTCAGGATCACGTCATCATGGCGTACCAACTTACTGTTATCGATAAAAAAAAAGATATCAGAAAACAAGTTGCCATATTGGAGATCAGCCACCACTTCTTTTAACTTAATGAAAGGGAAAAGAATGATAAGTGTTTTCACTTTGAGATTATTACTCTACCAGTTCAAGTACATTGGTTTAATGAAGAGATACATATAACTATTGAATTCCGTCGCTACGCGACATAAATGATCATTTATGGAGACATACACTTGCATGTTCATATGGATGAAATCCAGAAAGCATACCTGCTAGAACTCTGATGAACAGTAGAATACGCATGGCATACAATCTAGTATGGAAATGTGTGCCCAATAATTACCAGCAACTAAAAGAAATTAATAATCATGGTTTTGTTATATAAAATGAGCATAATAAACTGAAAATATGTAATGATTCATTCATCCAACCCTCTCGGCAACAGTAAACACTTGTTTCCTGTAAATTATAATAACCTGCAAAATTCAATCCAATCTTTACAGAAAGTTTTGCTGGCTGGTTAGACGGATAAATTCCAGCAGCGCAGCTGGCACGTGGTTGGAAGATCTGATCACTAATAGTTAGGACAATGATGACATAAAGGTTGATATTTTAAATGCTCTTTGAGTCTTAGGAACAGACAAATGTACGAAGAATTGAAAGCAAATCAGACTTTCATGAATAGTGAAGTGTATTAAAAACAAGAATTTATTCCATGTTCAAAAGAAGTAAGATAAATTAAATGTACACATTAAATGAATGACCATTATAAATCAAACCCAAAAGAAAAATGGGTCATTAAAACCGTGTCTTAATCAAGGTTTCCATCAGCACAATTATCATATTCAGTGTTGGCCAATAAGCACATTCATCTAATACAAACAAATTACACAAAAGTCTTAAAATTCCAATACATCATGCTTGAAGCATCACGCACAATCCTAAAAATAAAAGAATTTTTCACATGGAATAATTCTCAAACAGCAGCAACTCATCTTGGTTGTAAAGATGTCGCCCACGAGTAATCTTAGAACCTACAGAAGATGCCCCAACTACTTCCCACCGCATTAGCCTTTAAAAGCAACATCTACAGAGGTGGTGCTGATTTACAATGAAGAAATTCTCCACTGATTGCAGATAATCTTCTAATCAGTATTTGATGGCAGCTTTCATGATTATATGAGTTGCCAGAGGATGTTTGGAAAAGTAGTGCTATAAGAATTTCTTCTTTTACATTGTTCCTTATACATCAAGAAAAATCACCCTTTCTTACGGCCAGTAGAGGGTCCCTCGTGGTTAACAAAGCAGAACATTCTCACTGTTTAAAACAGACCACTCACTCATCAGGATGACAAAAGAGAGACAGAGAGAGAGTCAAAAGCTTCCAAAACATCAGAAAATAATAGCAGTAGAACTTAGTTCATTGCCCATAAATAATGATCAATAAAATAAAAACACATCCATGTAATCAATTATTCGTATTACAAAAAGATTGGGCCGGAGATATTTCAATGAATAGAAGGCTCGATAAAAAGACTACAATCAAACACATAACTATTTACAAATTATTGCTACCTGTCCATTTTCCTCATCCCTCTTTCAAAAGAAATCCGTGTCAAATGTAGAAAGAACATGATACCTCATGCTTGGCTTGTAGACTTTTGACCGCCAGATCGGGGAATAGCCAAGATACCTATGAATCCACTGAGAAGGGCTGCAACAGCTGCCACAGCAAAGGCCGGAGAGTTTCCTCCACCAAATAGCTGATCCCACGGTCCACTTCCCAGGGACACCACCATCTAATTCAAACATTCATATACATAAACTTAGAGCTCAAATAAGATCCTTCACCACAAAGTTTTCTTTTGCAAGAGATAAATCTCCGTAAACTTACAACTGTAAAATAATTCCATAAATTTTCTTATTTGAAAATAATTCTATAATCTAGGTCTACTGGCATGTTTGAAATCTGTCAATCAGTTACTTGAAATGTGTATCTGGGAAGAGGCAAAAGTACAAAGCAAATTTTCATTAAACCTGCATGATTGTACAAATTAGCAGTGCGACTCTGGGTAAATCTAATTGCCTGTCTCAAGCAATACGTAATTTCAGAACATGATGGATCAAGGAAAAGTGAATTAATTGAGATGAGTATTTCAAGTACTTTCTTCAGCAGCCTGAATTAGTTTTACAGAGGCAATAATTCGGGCTCATAATGAATGAAAAAAATCAAAGTGGAGCCTGAAGAAATGACAAAGACCATAACGTAAGTCACGGTATAGTGCATTTAATTGATGCATATATCCTATAGTGTAGGCAATTTGAAATCCCAGCGAATGTTGTGTCCTTCAATCCAAATTCCCTTGAACTAATTTTAAAGGCTTTGGCAGGAGTAAGCAAAAGCTTTATTAAGCTCTGCTAAATTTTCCTGTTCACAAATCTACCTCTCTTTAACAAAATGCTCATAATCTCAATCGTTACTCGAGAATGTTTTGGTGTGAAACAAATATCCAAGGACAAACCTTGAGTGCTCAGGTCATGATTTATTAAATGAAATCTTCTCCAGAGATTTGCCAAGGAATTGGAGATCATTACTATTTTTTTTTTTATACAGATGGTTTATTTTTGTGCCTATTTCAAATATATTTCTTGTTGTACTCTTGTAATAATGGACAGCTTTTAATTGTCTTACACTGTGCAGATGAAAGGTGGGAATAAGTTGACCAAATTAAAAGTTAAAACATAAGCATGGAAACCTTTAAAAAGGACCCATGTATCAGACATATCTTGACACTTGTTTCAGGAATGTCTCAACTCTCTAAACTTTTCTCAGTTCCCATGCCAAAAATTGTTATTCTTAGTCAAAAGACATCTCAATTGATGGCCCCAGCACGAAAATTACTGCCCTCGTAGTTTTACTCAGCAAAATACCTTGGGAGAGAACTATAAATCAGTATAATTACGGAAGTTCACCGTACGGGATCAGACTATAATTGCACTGCCTGTTGCTATTAATGGTATCCGAATACATGAATCAACGTCAATTAATTGATTATTCATTTATAAATCTCATTTTATCAAGTGATGAGAAATTGTGACGGTACTCTGATTCAGGACCACTTGTGAGATTTAACTCATATATTTTTATAGACTATTAGATATTGTAGATATTTTAATTATGGTAATTAAGCAATTCTAGGATTTATACAGTTATAGTAATTAGGCAATTTTCTTAATCATGTGTCTTGCTTTCTCTCTTATCAACATGGTATTTAAAGGTTAACAAGAAACAACCCTACCTTGTGCCATCTCGGTGGATCCACTATCTATCGGCGCCATTTTTTTGGAGTTAATGATACCACCATTGACTAGTAATATAGTCACAATGTATATAAGTAGGGAGTAACTCGCATGGGCCTCACCTCATGAACTAGTTTTTAAAGTTGGTTAAGCCAAAACTTAGATTCTAGGATAATATCAAAGTTTATCCTACATTAATTCCTAGGTTATCTACCTTATCATCTACCTATCAAGCTCAATAGTGCAGGATATAATCGATATATTGGAAAAAGTCTCAATTTTCACATTTTCAATAGATAGCTATTACCAATAACTTATAAAGATTTAGGAAACTCCCACCTTATAAGTTGGTCTCATGGAGATGAGTTTCGTATTTCTTCATTTAAATATTGTTGAAATATGGGTGTAAATATTGCACATTTACTGTGCAATAAGTATAGATTGATTGAATAATAACTACAGATTTGTTTGTAAGAAATCCCTAAAATTAAAGGATTTGAATTAGGAGTTTATTTGGTACATTTGCCCGATTTAAATTGTCTTTATTTCAGGAGATTTATTTCCTTTGTTTGAGGAGGTTTATTTCCTTTTCTTAATCATTTTTCGTTAAACACCCACGTATTATTTCTATCTCATATCAAGAAAAGTAATTCCACAATCATTGGTTACTTTCTACACAATTTTTCACATGGTATCATAGCTCTAGGTTTTTCCCTGGTGTCCAGGTCTCTATTTTACCACTTACGACCTTCCTCGCCATTTTATCTTCAGGAGTGTGCAACCTTAATAGCTACAGTTTCATCATAATAGCCTTCATTGCAATTTTCTCTTTATAAAATCACTCATTAGACAGTAGGTTGTTGATTCAGATTTCCATGATGTCTGATCCAAAATCAACAGAAAAAGATTTCAGTTTTTCATAAAAAGACTGGTGAACTCCAAGACTTTAGAGCTTCACACAGATTAATGGGAAAACTTTCTCAGATGGTCCCATCTTGTTCTAACCTATCTCAAGGGAAAGGGGTGTCTTTCTCACATACTTGAAAAGGCCAAGGAAGTGACACTTGTATGTTTCTTACTACAGCAAAGGATATATCAGCTTTCCTCAATCGCACGTATTATAAGGCACAGAGGGATAAAGTGTTTGAGATAAAAGAAAAAGTCGTTGCTGTTGTTAAACGAAGAAACAAAGGGAGGATTCAATACTGGGGAGATAAAAGAACTGAACAGAAGGGAAAAGTAATTTCATAATTCTCGGTTACTGCCTACAATTTTTTCATAAACATTAATGTATTTAGTGTATATAGCTTTTCCTCTTTCCTATAAGAAAAAACTTAAATTCATCCCAACTCAAGGCGGGGTATGCTTCTTGCCTCAACCATATGTCACAAGAAGGATTATTTTGTGTTTAGGCTCGTGACTCAATCCTATGTGGATCAAAACATCGTGTCTCTTCAGTTTCCCGAGTTGTGCTGTCACACTCTTTCCAACTGTTATCAATGTTTCCCACTGCGCTTTACCTTGTTCGGTGCTTTCTTGGCCCATTATAGGGGCTCTAACTTTCTTTTTTCTTGCTATTACAGGTTGTTTCCATATTTTAGGTCGTCACCCATGGTGTCTTCTACCACTACGAACTCCCAAGGTTTATCCTCGTATTTTCTCCAAATGTATCCCTTCCCAGTCACTTTTTTGACAAGCTGGATGGGACCAACTATGACACTTGAACTTCTGACATCAAGCTTTAGCTAAAGGGTGATGACAACGTTGACCACCTAACTATGGAAATTGATTCTATCCTGGAGGCTGATAATCCTTGTTGGAAAACAAGATTGATCTGTAGTTACGTAGCATTCTAAAATTCACCATTTCACCCTTTTTGAAGTTGATTTTTTGTGCTCGTGTGATTAGTGAATGAGTTTGGAAATAAATACAAATTCTTCGCACCAATAATTTTCAGTGCCTTTATGGTGTTTTCCAATTCTTCGTATGTATCATTTACATTTGCCACCATTAAGGTCTTATGGCTGCATTTTTTTATGAAAAGGACAGAATGATGTTGCTTATGGCTGCATATTAGAGAAAAGTTTGCGGTCTTTGGGACTTCAATAGATCTTGGTAGACACCATCACTTCTTGGGGATAGATGTAGCACAATTCAAAGATTAGTATTACCATTTTTCAAAGGACAGATGTGATTAATATTTGGGAGGAAACAACTAATTCTGCCGCAGGTTGTGAATAAATTTCTTAACTGTCCTTGTGAAGGACATGGGAATTCTCTCATTTGTATATTGAAATGTATCAAAGGAGCTCCAAGTAGGAATGGTAATAGGACAAGACAAAAACGACTAATAATCCTCATTACCCACACCGTTGGATGAAAATTCTTCATGTACCCAACCCATACCCACACGAGCGTTACGCGAGTAACCACAATTGTTAATGAATATTTGTAAGTATTCATGTATATTTTTTAAAATACAAATTTTTAAACAACAATAAAAGAATTGAAACATGTTTACATTAAAAATAACTGATTTGGCAAATACGTTAAATTGAAACATACATTAAATTAGACCAACCTTTTAGATATAATTAAGAGTATCTAAGTAATTTCAAATGACAGGAATATCTGCAGGCAAGAATACCTTACTATCCATTGAGTTGTGGGATATTTGGATGAGGATTCAATAGGTTCTCTAACTAAAAAGATATCTACTTTCCAAAACTGCATTCTTATTGGAAATAACTTAATTTCCTACAAAAGAAACAAAATGTTGTCCCCAGCCAATGCAATAGGAGGGTATTCAATCATGGATTCAACCTCTTGTGAACTATTTTGTTCAAGCAGTCGCTAAGAGAGTTAAACTTCCTTGCATATTGCTTCAAAGTTGGTGTTTTTGTCAACTCTAACAATCATTTGGCAAATTTCTTCACCGAGTCCGTGAGAGGTCCTACAATTGATTATATTTGTAATAAGTTTGGAGCATTTGATTAACTAGAAACTATACGTCCTTGATTCAGCCTCTTAATCATAAACTAGACTACGTTTTTTCACTCAAACAGTAGGGGCCTTGGATCATTTTCTGAAGTACACCCACAGCCCAATGGCACTCTTGACACAAACATAATATATAAAGGATCTGCTAGCCAAGACAAATATGCTAGAACAGATTCCAATTTTTCTCCTATGATTTCTGGTTCTAAACTCTCAAAATAGATGCTGATTGGGCTACTTCTCCTGATAACAGAAGATCAATTTATGGTGCGGCATTCTTGGTTGTCAAGAAAACTAACTGGTTTAGCTCGGTCAAGCACAAAAGTTATACACAAGCCTTGCTTCTGCTACTACTGCTCTATTATGGATTCAAACTCAACTCACTTAGCAAGCTATCCCTTGTCGTACTCTGATTATTTAATGTGATCACTCAGTGCTGTAAATTTATCTCACAATCATGTTTTACATCCAAAGACTAAACACATGGAACAGTTGTTATTAGTTAGAACTAAACAGCTGACAGCTGTAGTTTGGTACAAATGAATAACTGTAATGTAGTGCTCCTCTGTCCTTATAACCATGTGTTCTGCAACAGAGGTTCACTGACCTTTATAATAATACTCTATAATGGTAAACTGATTTACAAATTCAACCACATCTCTTTAATTTCTCTTTGTTGATCATCTGTTGGATTTCTTTTTTATTGAAGATCTCACATTGACCAAAGATATAGCCAAATTATAAGATACATATGAATGAAAATTTCATCTTAGAAACTAATTTTGTGAAGTTGAGTTAGACTTTTAAGTCCAAAGACTCTTCTTCACAAAATCTCCTGGGAATGCCAAACAAGCAATTGCAAAAAACTTCCTTTGGTTCTCAACCTCCCACCTCACCCCATCCAACAAAAGAAATAAAAAATAGGGATAATTCAAAAAGTAATACCTGCGGGAGCACTATTGCAAGATTTAGGACCCCCATTGACAATCCTGGAAATACTAACAGTTAATATAAGTAGCCATAAAATACAATAATATACTCAAGAAAGAATAAGGTATCAACCCTGCTCACCTTGGCCAAGCCCCAATGACTGAGTATGTGTGGAAATTAAGGCATATGGAACGCTGTAAGTGATCTGAAATAATTGATCCATGAAGCCAGATTAACTTACACAGATCAAATAATATATTGGCAAAATCATGCACAATTAATGGGGATATTTCCAAATTTTAAATTTTGACGTGTCTTGATTCTCGAGATAGAAAAAGCCAGTTTGTGGTAAGACTGCAGCCAAGATTGAGCCAAGAGACTCAAGGAGCCATAATAGTACTGTTTATGTTAAGGTACATAGGAGAACGGAAGTCAATTTGAGCTAAGGAGATCATGCAGACAAAATCAAATCAATTAAGATACTTCATATGATGAGTAACTGAAACCGTGCAAAAAGACAGAATTTGAGTTTTTGTTTTAAGGAACATGGGAGACAGAAAGGGTGCCTTCAATATTGACAGAAAAAAGAACAAACAAAATGCTTTTAGCAGGAAATAGAGCAACTTACTGCAAGTGGAAACCCAAGAACGGTAAAGATTGTCAATGCAGCTATCACAATGCCAGTTGGTGGTAGTTCTTTGCCTATATAGCCAATTCTATTTGCCAGATAGGTTACAATAAGCATTGCAACAAAGCAGACAGCCATCAAGATATTTGAGATTCCCCACACAAACCCAGCCCCCCGGTTCCTGCATAACCTCTCCATGAGTACAGATGTTATTCCAAGAACAACTGAATTAAGCAGTAAGCCCATTGCCCCCATTCTAACTCCAATATCATAATTAGGGCCTTCATTTGGTTCACCACCATAAATCTCTCGGCCCATCCAATCAGTATCAAAAAGGAGAAATGGAAACCATCCAATCCAAGTTAAGGCAGTAGCAGATAGTATTGTCCATACTGGGGTTGAAAAATATCTGACTGTCCCGAATAACTCCCACAGAAAAGCTTCTCCAGCAACACCCGATTCCCCTGCTGCTGCTTCAACAGGTTGTGCCCTACTAGAACTCAGAGGCACTTCATGAGCTGCCATGATGCTTATATAAGTGGTGACAGCGATGAAACCAACATCAAGATAGAAAGCAGACTTGAGATTTGCACAACTAATATTGCATGCAGGGGTCATGGTGAAAGGAAAGACCCTGTACCAACCACTGTATGACCCAGCTGCATATCCAAGAATATTACCAATAGCCATAAACAGGGAGAAATAAGCATTTGCAACACGAGTCCTTCGGTGATCCTTACCTAACATTTCAAAGATACATAAACAAAATATAGAGGCAGTCAATGTATTGTTTTCTTTTTATAGCTGATATTTTAAATAAATTACAATTTAGATAAGATATTTCTTGCTGTATCTTTTCCGTTCTTTTTTGAGGTCGGGTTGAAGGGGTTTTATTCAGACATTTAAGGCCACATTTGCAAAACCATTCAGGCAAGATGTGATCAAAATAAAAAGATAAAAACCATGTCCTTTTAATTAAGTGAGAGCTCTATTCAGAAGTACATACCAAGCAGACAATCATCCGTGTAGAAATAAACATTAGCAATTTGGTAGAGAATTTATTATTTTCTACCATTCTAATTATCTTCTGTGTCTATTGGGATCATTTTATCCAGTTTTTGAGGAGAGAGGGTAAGGTGACTTTTATCCTTTTCTTTCCTACTGTTACCGAATATGAGATAGAATATTTGTGTTACAATATTTGTGATACCGAATGTGGTACAATATTTGTGTTTCCATGTATTCACCATTGTCAGATGCTGATAATTTGATTTCAAGTTTTAAGTGATATAGTAGTTTTTCTTCAGCGGGAATACTTTAAGAACAGAGACAGAAAACGAATAGAACCTTCCCAGAAGATGTGCACAATATTTACAAAAGATAATTTTATGATATAATATACACATCAACCTTTTACTTCTTACACGATACATCACGTAGATTTAGAAGCGAGGAACCAAATAAATGATAGAGTTATGGAGTATGAGAATGCATGTATGTATCAGATATTTGAATATTAGCAAGAGATTCTTTCTTTGTATTAAAATTTAGCAAATATAGATTTCAGAAAGGATGCAGGTCCCCCCAGCAAAGGACATCCCCGTACAGTACCATATGAAATTGTCACACGCAAAAATAACTAAATGTTTATCTACATTAAGATGCCCAACATTGTTGAATATAATTCCAAATACTCCTCATAAGACACAGGCAATCCTCTCCCCCTGAGCTAGGTTTTAGTGCTGAGTTAGGACAATTTACAATATAAGATCAATGCCAATGCATCCGCTATGAACCATCCCATCAAAGTTCTCATACCATGCTTTTAAAATATAGAAATGTTTTTTATTTCAGCAGCTCTAATTTCTATTTTCACCTTCCTTTTTCCATTGGCCTTCTTCTCCACCATCAAACACTTCTAGCAACATTTTCCTGTGACCTTTTTACTGCTGGTGACTCCCAACAGATTTCCAACAGTATTCCAATGACCTCCAAAAGGCTTATCACCTTTGATGACTTTCTAATGAACTCTCCATCAAATCATCAGCTATGTCAGTTTCTACCTACTATTAGGGTGTTCAGTGGCAATAGCAGCCATGCTTAATTCATTTACTTAAGAAATAGTAGACCTTTGTATTGAGGAAATGCATCTTCGTACATCTTGGACGTTACACCCATTTAATCTTCACCAAGGAAATAGATTCCACTCACTCAGTGTATTAAGAATCTATTCAACTAAATATAACGAAGCCCTTTTCATTTAGATATTCTCTCTAAAATATTATTTTCTCCAATAACTCTCCATCTTAAATCTTCCAACTCTAAAATAAACATCTCAGTAGACCCTATTTAGTCTTGATGTTATGTTGGGTGCAATCACTCTTGCAAACTTCACGCTCCAGTATCTCCTCTATCCTACAAATGGACGACTGTGTTAAGATGTCACACATTCGTTAGGAATATGATCAAAATACTCTTTATAAGACATAAAACAATGTTACCCTTTCAGCCATTCCCTTATACCATCTCCTTTCGCTTCCCCAAATCCCACAAACTGTGAGAGGAAAAAAAAAACTACTCAAACTGCCCTTGGCTTCTAAAATTCTGGATGGCTCCTAAATTGAAGAGATTGAAAAAATCTCTACATTTGTTCCTAAGATTTTCCTTGAAATGATAAACTTCAAAGGAGAAATCTGAAAGAAAGAAGAGTCTACGATAGAGAAAGGAATGGATGTCCAAGACGATAGTGGAAAAGCCAAATTTGAAAGGACTCAAAAGTAGTAGTACAAGACTAGAGACAAGAAGTACCTGTTTGTATACTAATACTATCCTTAGTTTCCAAGTTGTTAAAGCAATACAACTTTCACTATTCCTTAACCATTCCAATCATCATCCCCGTTGCAAGATCCTGAAAAACACATTGAGTGGGAAAGGTTATAGAACAATTTAGGTTATCATTAAGTTTTTAAACAGAAATAAGTTTATTACAAAGTTTTGGAATATAAAGGACATCTTTAAGGCTGAGGAAGGGCAAAAGAGAAATATTGCCACGTCAAGCTACTAGAATACATGTCCCACCGGCAAGAGTAATGTGGTCACTAGAAACATATGATGTTAAAAGAGATGAATGAAGGATCATATGTTTGTCGCACCAGAGTCCTTACATGTAGTTTTAGAAACATTGAAAGAAGAATTGAAATTCTCACATGTCATGATTAGTGAGCAAGTACTAGAAGGTGACTTACTAATAGACTTCATGAGATATTTTAGACGTTCAATTTCAGCATTTAGTGCAGGCATTCCTTCTTCAATTGAAGAGGGTGAAGGAGTCTTGCAAGGATTTTCAAAATCTTAAGTTGTCATACTAAAAAAATGGGTTAAATATGTTTGTAGTCCCAAAACTTGAACGCGAAATTGGAATTTGTCATTATTTCAAACCTTGATACATTTTGGTACCCAAACTTTAAAGATGAATGGATATAATTCTCTTGTCCCAATGACGTTAATATTTTTTTTACGTATTGTTGGAATAATTATTAAGTCTACTTATGTTAGTGTAGCCAGTAGGCCTAAACTATGGAGTTGTATGTTGGGTTATCTCTAATTATTGTTCCTAGTTTTGTAGCTAGCAGTCTAGGATAGTCCCTTGACCTTCCATCTCCCTATTGTATTAACTCTTAATCAATATAAATAGAAAAACAATAGAAGGGTCCTTCAAGCCCTCTAGAAATATATTTCTCTGTGTTTAATCTTAAGTTGTTAACCAGCGTTTTAGATTGGCATTGGAGCTAGAACGTGCAAAATTTGTAAACACAAACGCCAACCTGAAATGTCGTTCGACACGTAAAAAAAAATTTAATGCAATTGGGTTAGGAGGACTATATTTATTCATTCTGGGGACCAAACTATATCAAAGTTTTGGACAAGGACAAATTCCATTTTCACGTCAAAATTTAGGAACTTAAAACATATTTAACCCAAAATAAATAGTAGGGATTCCTTAACTCCCCTCCTAGATAATAAGGAATAATTAAAGGAAATGGGTGCACTTTAAGCAACCCTAAAACGAACAATAATTAAGACGGTTAAGAAGAAATGCAGAAGCTGAACCCCCAAGATCAGGAGCTCCGACACCAACTTGAAAGGAGAAATCTCAAAAAAAGAAATTTATTCAATTGATTAATTTGAAATAATACATCATCTTCTATAGTAATAACTACAAAGATCTCTAAAATCTTCCATCAGCTTCTAGTAATAAACTCTTAAGATCCTACTAACAACAAATAACATGCACTAAACATCATATGTAGGCTTGTATAGTCATTTCGCATAGTAAGATTTGCCGTTCATCCCAAAGTGTCCTATAAGTCATACATACTCTTAATAACCTTTACAAGAAGACATAATTACAATTCATTAACCTAAGAATCAATTTTAGACATAAAATTTAGAGATGGCAATGCGGGGACGGGTTGAGTAATTAAACCCACCAGTTCACTTAGTCCCACCCGACATAACCAGCAATGCAGCAGATACTAGCCCGATTGGCCTGTGTTGGTCAGGGTGACATCGCCCTTTAGCCTATGTATCCCTAGTCTAGAGTCAGCACTGGAATTATAGGCCAATTCCTTAAGCGGCCAATACCCAATGTATAGTCCCATTACCAAACTCCATGTCTTTGCCAATGGAATCTTTCGTTCAATTTTAATTCAAAAAATTCAATGTACTAATATTATAAATTATAATAGCTTCCTCTAACATAAATCTTCAAATTATCCAGTTATTTAAATATCTTCAGAATCAAAGGGTCTTGAAAAAAGAAAAAGATAGCACAAGGATTTCAACCAAAATGGCCTCTGAAGAAAGTGAACATTAAAGAACCAAAATCACGAGTACATGCAATGCAGCATAATATCAAGGATTTCAGTTCCCTGCTAAGAAAATCGTATTACTTTCCTGATTAAACATGGAAAGCACGTTGTAGCTATACATCAGAAATAACCCATGCTAACAATTCGAATACCATGAGAAAAAGCCACTCTAACCCTAGGGAGACTTTTCTAGCCAAAACAATAATAAGTGACTTATGGTTTCCTTGACAGAAACCAATGTAAGACAGTTGGGGCAATTTTGTCTCTAACTATCAATTTGGACAGAAGCAAAACCTTGAATAGCCCTGCACAAGTTACACGGCCTGAGTTTGTGTAAAATAAAAATTACGGAGCTGCAGTTCTGTACCAAACGCACATAAATTTTCCAAATTGAACATCAACTTTTCATCTATTACTTTGTCACACGATTTAATATGTCGAAAATTGGGAGATCAACATTACCTAATAGTTAGTTCATCAATTTAGTAGTTTTTAAAGTACTTCCTTGGCAGGTTAGAGTAATTGTAACCAATCTAAACAGCAAACATGTTGGAGCCAAACTGAATATATGATGATAGCGCGCCTTTAAGGAAAAATCATGAAAAAATAAAAGTACAGTGCGAGAATAAAAAACGAACGTGTAATTAATATTTAAGGAGGAAAGTGCAAATTTAGGGCTTTGATTTGGTCCTCAACGATTGGAAATTCAGAGGGAAGAAAGATATACCAGTGAGATCACCAAGCAAAGCTCTGCAGGGCCCCTGAGTGACGTTGTTAGCCACGTCCAAAATCCAAAACCCGAAAACGAAAACGCCCACAGCCCAGGGGCGATGATGGGGCGTGTCGCCGAACCACCACCCGATGTCCGCGGAGTGACCGATGACCAGAACAGCAGCGATGATCGCCAATGCTCCGCCCAAGATAAACGGTCTCCGGCGGCCGAACCGGCTGGTGCAGCGGTCGCTCAAGTGGCCCACGAGGGGCTGGACCAGCAGCCCAGAGAGCGGCCCACAGAGCCATATGATGCTGGCCCACACGTGCGGGATCCCCAACTGCTGCACGTACGGCGTCAGAAGCGAGAGCTGCAATGCCCACCCAAACTGAATGCCTCCGGCAACCGACGCTACCCGAAGCAACAGCCTCAACGGAACCCTAGCCGGGACCACCGGTCGATCCTTGGACCGGCGTTGTTGCCGGGGACGGCCCTGCTGAGTTTCTTGATTCGCCATTGTGTCCGAGTTCCAAATTCCGTGACCCTTCTGTCCCCATCTCTAGCTTGTTCGCAATCTCCGTGTGACCGTTTCCTCAGGGCATAGCGCAAGACCAGGAAGACAGAGAGAAAGAGAGAAGAGTGGCGCTTCCGCTGGAGACGGCGCATTGTAGCACACTTCATTCCGTTGAAACACTGCGCTTCCCACAGACAATGTATGACTGTGTCAATGGCAATGTTTATTGCAAACATACCCTCACCTCACCACCTATTTACGGATCCGTCCTCCCCTAAGCCTTAATCTGGACAGCAACTGTTACTCTGTACGGAATCGTTATTTTATTTTATAATAATAATATTATTATAATATTGCTTTCCCTCGCTTTTTCGGGAATGCCAAATGACAACTTTATCCTTCAACGAAACATGTGTTAATTACCGTGTGTTATCCAATCCGGTTTTCTTTTCCTGTCATTGCATTATGCAATCTCACAATTTGTCAAATTGTCAAATCTGGGCTCTGCAATCAGATTACTAAGAAACACTGCCATGACAGCCCAACCCTGTCTGTCACCGGAAGCATTGTGCTACTTCATCTATTATTAAAAAAAAATTAATTAACCATTTTTTCATAATTAAGTTATTTTAAAAAGTATATCTTTAGATTTGTTCTGCAAAAACTGTTTTTGAAACTTTTCTAAAATATTATTATTATTATTATTATAGACAGAGTAGATATTAATCAATAAAACAATATAATATTTTAATTGGATAACTTTTATTAAATGGAGCATATCATATTATAATGAATAAAATTGCATTAATTTGTTTTACCCGATTCCAATTTCTGACACCTTATAACCAGAAAGTTCGTGATAACTATGCAGAAATGTTACTTAATGGAAGGAGGCACCGCCTCATCGCACCCAGATTCTCCTAAACCGTTCAAGAGTAATACACGCAAACATTAACTTTCTAGCACACAGTTACTCCTTCAAAAATGAAAAAAATAAACGCAGAAACTTGCTCTTTGATAATTGGACAACCATTTTTTTCCCTTGGGCTCGTTTGGGCCAGATTTGAAGACCTAAATTAGGTTGTAGACAAACAAAACAACCAAATAAGTTACTAGAAGATAATTACAGTTTAAAAAACTAATCTTAATCCTAATTTGTTCTAATAAATTACTTTCTAATATTTTTTAGACTTTTCTTTGGCAACATAATGATGACGGATTGTGAATTGAGTAAGATAAAAAAAAAAATATGAAGACATGTGAAATAAATAAAAACACATCTTGTGACGGTTATTTAATTGCGAAACAGTTTGACATGACAAATGTTATAGCTGGGAGGAAGGTGTTGTTCTCCGTGTCTTTTGGTTGCTGGAAGAGTAACGGTGGTTTCAACCAATGGCGTGGCATGCAATCGATGGAGACTCGTTGACTTCCACCGCCATTGCACATCCAACCCACCTAGTCTATGCTCATGCAGTGGCACCACTCTCATCCTGAGAAAAACCAATACCAAAGTCCTTACCTGTTAAGAAAATTTATTTTCCAATTAAAAAACAATAAACAAATCAAGCAAACGACAACACACAACAGAATAGCACGTTTTCAAATCCCTAAAACCACCCTTACCAGTTAAGGAAAACGTGTGCCTAATTAAAAAATAAAATGAGAAAACCGAGATGCTTATAAATTGCGCACATTCCTGAAATCGCAGGCCAATAAACCATCACTCTCACAACCACTTACTCTGCTTTTACTACTACTACTTCACAATGTCAATGTTCGCGAGCAAACCGCAGCCGAATGTTCAGGAATCGTTCGAGGCGTTCTACGAGGGGTGGCTTGCGCGGCACGAGAGTTTCCTTCAGCAGCTTCTGAGCGTCACGCCCAATGATGACGATGCAGAACAGAGGATGCTGATCGAGCAAGTTATGTGCCATTACCAGCAATTTTTGGAGGAGAAATCGAACGTGGCCAACGGCGACGTTTTCCTTCTCTTTTCTCCGCCCTGGCTTTCCGCCTACGAGAGGTCTCTGCTCTGGATTGGGGACTACAAGCCCTCGCTCATTCTCCGTCTCGCCGACGGCGCTGTCACCGGCTTAATGGCGGAGCAGAGGGAGAAAATGGAGCGAGTCAGAGACGAGACGAAGCGAGCTGAGAGAGAGGTTTCCGAGGCAATGGCTGCCGTTCAAGAGAGCATGGCGAGTCCGCGCATGCTGGCGCTCGTCAGAGTGGTTGACGGCGTGAAAACGGAGCAGGAAGCGGCGCTTCAGGTACTCAAGGATGCGCTTAAGAAGGTTTCCGAGAGAGGCGACGAGCTTCGCGCGTCGACGATGAGGAAGGTGGTGGAGATCTTAAGCCCGCCGCAGACAGTGCAGTTACTGGTGGCGACGCTGCGCTTTCAGATGCGCGTAAGGAAGAACGGTTTGCACCGAGACGAAGTTGGACCGTCATGTTGACATCTCTCCGTCAACGTCTATTCCTCAAAAATCTATACCGGCCCACGCGCTATACCGCGAATTTCAATACTGCCAATAAGTCAATAACTGTTTTCCTTATCACCACCATTCAGCTTCAGTCTACCATGATAAAAGATAAAATAAAAAATAAGGGTCGTTTGACTTTATTTAAAAGAACACAATAATTTTAATTTTTTTTTTTTTGTGTAGAATTGTTATCTGATTTTAGTTCGGATTTTGTTAAACAATAAAAAGCTATCTAGTCAAGCCCATTTGCTGATTCTGAATTTCTCTTGTTTCTTCCTTGACTGGATCGTGAAGTCCATTGACAGTAATACGATTGATATTGGCACCACCCAATTTTCTATTAGACTTCTCCCATAATTGGAATTTTGTATTTTAACGAAATATCAGCAACGCGTGACATGATAATGTTTTGTTGTGTATAACACACAACACAATAACATATTTTGGTTGTATCGATACAAGACCTTATCAAAATATACAAAGAAACATGTTATTATTGTCCGTCTCAACACTTAGAGAGATACAGAAAAATACTTGTATGTGCTGAACCTTAATTAAGGGTGTTAAAACACGTTTGCAAGCCCATAAAAAAAAATCGGGTTCTAGTTTTTAATCTCTTAATTAATTTTAGTGCGGTCTATCTAATTCGACAAACTGACATACCAAAAAGGAGGTTAGTTTGTCTTTAACTTCGTTGTTCTTTTAATCTTTTATTCTCTTAATCAACCCCAGTTAAATTAAGGTAAAAGAGATAATCTCTGTGAAGATATATAATTAATTAAGATGAAGAAGGTGTCGAATTGAAGTCTTCAATTGCATGCAGAAGAGGGTGAGTGAAGTCTTTTAAAGTTAATTTCTCTATAGAGGTGTCACAGCAAGTCTGGCTCATCGGACCAGGTTGTCAGTCCGCCAAGAAAATGACGGACTGGGTTGGATTTTTTAACATACTAGCTCTTTTGTCTCGGTCTGTCGAACCCATGAAACTGGTGGGCCAAAAGTAGACCAGTCCGCCGTAACATTTTTTTAATTAAAAAAAAAATCTATTTATATTTGTGTATAAATGTAAATATGCAACACTATCATAATTTAAATCAATAACACTTACAAATTAAATTCTAATTATTAATTGTAATAAAGTATCTAACATGTAAATATAATAATTATTTTAATTTATCCAATTAAATATATTAATTGATCAATTAAAAGCTTATAAAATATTTATACAATTATATATGCTCTAAAAAATTATCTATAAGTATATATAAAAGTAAAATTCATAAATTTAAATTTAAATTAAAAAATAAAAAAGGAGCAGTCCAGCCTGTTGGTCCATACTATGACGGGCAATTACAGATTTTGTTCCATTTTTCAACGACAGATCAGTCTAACCCATTACCTTTTTAGCGTATCAAATACGGAATGAGCAAAAATGGGTCGGACTGATCCGTTTTGTCATCCCTAACTTTAATGGAATTTGTTCAAAATATCAAATAAATGTTATAGGGAATATGAAATGAAATAATCCAATTTAAAAATTAAAAATAGAACTAAAATATTATAAACTATAAAGTTTACTCAAAATAAAGTATATTATACTCAGTTATTTAACATATCTTTTCTTTTCATATTATATTTTTTAATTAAAATTCATTTATTTTAATTTGATTTTTTATTAACTGAATTATATTTTAGTTTGTGTAAGATGTAAATTTTGCATTTATCAATTAAAATTATTTTTGTCACTTCTATTGTAGTATAAATTAATTTATTTTTCAACGTGAATTGTTTAATCTGAATTCAACACTGTAATAATGTATAAATTAATTATATTTTAATGTAATAATTTTCTTTTGAATTTATCATTGTAACACTATGGTATTTAAGAACAAATGTATTTGATATTTTTTGAATGGTAGTTATTTGATTGTTTCGAAGATTATGTATTTAAGTAAACAATAAAACCAAACTACAACATTAACACCCTAATTCAAGACACGCCGTAGAATGTGTTCATATTTTCATAAATTATCTCTCGTAACATATTTTAGTCTTTTATGTTAAAGTAATACTTAAATTTATATTAACAATAATTTTATATTTGCCTAATTTTATACAGACCCATTGATAATGGTTTTAAATTTGCCTAAATTTAGGTTCTTTCTACACCTCCATATTTTCTTCCTGTATTTCATAACTCGGGTTAAATATCAAAAATATCATTAGATTAAAAATTATTAAAAATTAAAAATTAAAAAATGTAAATTGGAAATACATTTTTACATTTTTAATTTTTAATAATTTTTAACATGAGGATATATTAGTCATTTAACTTGAAAGAAAGCAAGGAAAAAAAATATGGAGGTAGCCCATATGTAACTAAAAGCTAAAGAGAAAACAAATATAATTCAAACATTTGTCTTGGATTTTTTTTAGAACAAAAAAGAACATAAATGAAGAGTGTTATCTGCTACTTTTTGTTAAACAATGCAGAACGAAAGAAAATTTCCCTTTATTCGGAGCCGAAAGGCTGGCCCATCTTACTTGGGCTCTAATTCGACCCATACTATTTCGGCCCATCATGAACGATGGGTTCATTTTGACGGATACTCTTTCTTTCCTCACTCCACTACGCTTTTATTGGACTAAAAACAAATTTTCATTTGAATTTATTTATATCAAGACATTATTTGATTCTTTTCGAGTGTTATAACATCGAGAATATGAGCATGCTGCTAGCCCTTCTAATTGTTTTAGGTAAAAACTGTGTTAGATTGTTTATGAAAAAAAAAATTGTTTTAAATAAAAAAGAAACTATTAGAAGAGATATAAAAAAGAAAGATAAACGATAAAATAAAGTTTAAATAAAATAAAATAATAAAAATAAACTAAATTTTAAAAAAATTGTTGAATAATTGACGCACACATCAAAGGAATGTATAAATGAATATGCGAAGATGTTAGAGTTAGGTTTAAAAAATCACTCCACATAAAAATTATTTAAACAAAAGAACATAAATCCATTGATTATAATCTTAATTTAGACCCTCCACCACGGGTTCAAGTTGAATTAAAATTAAAAAAATTATAAATTTTAGAACAAATCAAACATGTACTCAGTCCATCAAGATCTCGGTTCATCCAGATTGAATACGTGGTGAGTTGGTTTGACGGCTCACCAATCTGGACATGAAAAAAAAAACTTACATCACTCTTAACTTAATGGATAATGATATTTTAATCTAACACTTTAATCACCATTAGATCATCACACTACTAAAAAAAATAAAAATAAATATATAATTGAAGGATGATTTGAGTGATAGGTTAAAAGTGAATAAAATAAAAAGGGCCAAAATATCATTATTCTTAATATAGTCAAACCCAAAACATGAGCAAACTTTTTCTTTTTTAATTTTGGGAGAGAGACTCACGTCCATGATATTTTATTATTCTTTACCTTTGTCCCTTCTTCACTTTCATTAGTTTTAGGATGAATGATTTATTTATTTTGTAGAATGAAAAAAAAAATAAAATATTTTCGAACCTTTTGAATTTTGGTTATATATTAAAAAATATGTTAGATTGAAGAAAACAAAAAGTTATAATTTTTTTTGTCAAACTCAAATTACTTTAACTCACTAATAAGTAAGTTGGGTTGAATTGATTTACTATATGACCCATCTCTAACAGATTGGATCGAAACCCATTACGACAGCTTAACAAAATGTTAACCTATGTTGAAAAGTTATAGTAAAATAGTTTCAAAGATTCTTAGTCATAATCAAGTATTCCTATTGTTTATTCCAACTGTTTTTATTTATTTATATTAAATTCTACTAAAATTTAGTAGTATTTCCCCCTAATTTAAATATTTTTATCTTTTAATATTTCGATCTAAGTAAGAATGACTCCATTTATAAATTAGAATGAAACCATCTTTATATTGTTCCTAGTATTTTAAGGTATCCAATTCTTACAAATATGTATGCATATTCGCGAGAAAGTTGTTACTGTAATGTCAAAGTTGTTCTCAGTTTTAACATGTGGATACGAAAATTGGAATCGTATAAGTTTATGATCACTCTTATAGGTTGGTCAATAAATGCATTGTCACTATCCAAAGTTCCAACATTGACTATTGACCGACAATTTTTTTTGGATCCTTTGTGAAAGTGAAAAGAGTATGTCTTCTAAATTATACATTATTCACACCATCTACTAGTGCCAATGTGATGCACCTAGATTCTAATATAATCACACATCAAATTCCTGCTAATTATCAACATGCAACTATTATTATCATTTCCAAGTTCTATTACTTCATTCTTTTCTTATTTATATTCAGATAATCATTTTATAAATTCTTACTTTATAGAATTGTACATGGTAATATAAAATGTAAAACACAAAAATGTGAATATAATTTCAAAAATAAAATAAAACGTAAATAAATAAAGTTATCTGATTTAAAAAATATATTTTAATTTTTTACTTTATTACTTTTACTATTTCATATACTTATAAGTTATTATAACAAGAGAATGGTTTAGTCAAATATGGTAGACCCGAATTGAAGCCGCGTAGACCCACTAAAGAGACGCACGGAAAATAAAAGGGTGATAGTTTTATGGAGTAAAGTGGGTTAGTAAAGTAAAATTATCTTTTGACAAAAATTATTTTGATAAATTTGATAAAGTTTTCATAAATAGATTAGTTTTTTTATGTTCTAATCAAAATAAATTATTATTTAAATAAATATTTTATCAAAGTTTATAAGAAAAATTTGTGTTAATCTATTATTTTTTCGTTAGTAAAAGGGAGGAAAAAATAGGCAATTATTGGCTTAGTTATGATCTCTGACGCAACATGCACCACACGTAGACGTGAATCACTTAGGAGGGGCCATGTTCCTCTTTCATATGACATAGATAAGGTTGATCCAAAGGACCATGCTGTTCCTCTTGTCTTTCATACCACCACCTTCTATAATTTAATAATCAACACTCACATTCTTTCACTCTTGCATGTGTTTCATGTTCATCATCTCTTTTTGCATTCACTTTTTCCTCCTACACTCCGATATTTATTTTCCATTCGTTTAAAATCTGTGAGTTTAAATTTTACATTTATTAAAAATAAAAAAGTCGAACACTATATAAAGATAAAGATCCATAAATTTATTATTTTAAGATTTAAAAGCGATATCAATCCTTTATGTGAGTTGAACTCATGTTCATTAGTGTTGTATTTCCCTAATAAAATTTTCTCTGTAAATTTAACAAATAATGTCAGAGTCAATAATTAGAACTGACTCATACTAGTGTCATCGCTTACGTGATTGGAGATTTAAGATCCAACACCACTGATTACATAATTTCAATTTTATTAAACATTATTAATTGTGAGAGTGGGGATTAGCACATGGTTTGGGACCCAATCAGGGATAATAAATCTTTTATTATTGTCATTGCTTAAGAAGCTTACAGCAGAAAGAAATGTTTGGTATTGTAATCAAATCATGATTCTTTTGGAATATTTGACTGTATTGGTATTGGCAGAAAACGTCTAGAAGATCTTGAAAATGCCTCAAGATGCATATATGATTGTGTTGGATGAAAATAATTAAATAATTGAGTGGAACAGCAAATGGAAGATTAACGTCCTCGTCTTCCACTGTTCCCGACAGATCCAACTCCTTAATTCAAATTAAAACGCTGTTATTAAATAAAAGTTTAATCAATTTTTTAATTGGACTTTTGTAGTTTCATTTTTCATTAAATGGATGATGAAATAATTTTCCTTTATAACAAATTAATGTTCATCAGTAACGTTGATATAGATTAGAATTATGACGTTTTCAATAAAAATAATTTATCATTTTATATTATCTACGATAAAACTTTATACTAATAAAACGTCAGAAATATATAACAATTATGACATCAATTTGTTGAAAATTCAAGTAGAGACTTAGGTTTAGGTTTATGAAAATTCAGAAATATATATATTGAAAGGTGTCAAATTTTTATGAGTTAGATTTAGGATTCATTGATATTATATATTGTTTATCTTGACCATATCAAATAAAACATAATATGAAAGAAGAATTATATATAATGTGAGAATTTCGTACAATTCAAACAAATAGCCATCACAGGTAATAAAAAAAATGAATGATAACAAATTAATTAAAAATATTTAAATTTTAAATACTAATGTACTAAAAAAATTTAAAAAATAGTTTTAGATAAATTTATAACATCTTAATTAATCCTTAAACAATAATATGTCTTTACAAATGGAGTGAAACCGTTATAAGGACTCTATGACTTGTCATGAGTACATGACCCCATTATGATTGCATGTTTAGAAAGTATTCTTGATTTAAAAAAAAAAAAAAAAAGAAAAAGAAAAAATTAAGGAGAGCTAACATTTTGACCAACTTATATTACAATAACAATAAAATTTATATATAATTATGTCATATGAAAATATATGTATAATTATTAGTATTAATAATAAATTGTAAGTGTTCAACATATAAATTTGTGAGTAATTTATGTTTTTATGTAATAAAAAATATTTTAGTTATATAACAAATTATTAAAAATAAAATTTCAAGAATTAAAAATAAGTGAAATAAAATATCAAATATAATGATATAAATACGGTTTCATAAATTTATTTGATTATAAATTATATTGTTAGTGTAAATTTTAAGATAATTATTGTAAAATTTAATAATTTAATTATATTGGATTAATTATAATTAACTAAAATTATGTTTATTAAGTCCCAAGTCACTACTCTCATGAGAAATTTAAATTATACTTATAATTTTTGTACAAATTAAATTTTATATTATATGTAACGAATTCAAATTTAAATTTTATTTAGTTGTTAAATTTTTCATTAAATAAGTAAAAATGTTTTAAGATTAATTATTATTTTTAAGATAGTGATTATAATGTAATGACCTATGATGTACAGATAGGATGTACGACATGTATCTGATATGTCTATATGTTTATTTTTATTTATTTATTTTAAAAATAATAGGATATAATACGTATATTGGATACAACATGTATTCGATATGTCAATACATTTATTTTAAAAATAATAGGATATGATATATGATATAGACATATTAAAAAGTATACAATAATTTTTAAAAATATGATAAATATATGATTATTAATATGTAAAATATTAAAAAATATACAAAATTTTTTAAAAACATGATAAATATATTATTGTTAGTATGTAAATTCAAATTAAAATCATATATATTAAAATTGTTAACATAAAAAATTATAAATTATTTTCATCATAAAAATATCACTACTTTATAAATTTTTGACAAATATCAATAAAATATCATACGCATATATCAAACACGGGTACACAACTATTTTATTTCCTTTCATTACTTTTTCATTGATATTATTTTAACTTATAATTTTTTTTTATCGTTTTATCGTGGGAAATTTCTAACTTTTTTTAGTGTATGATTTGTGTGTCAAATTTTCATATAATAGCTTATTACTTTTACAATTTTTCCTATTTATTTTTATACAAGTATTCATAAAATAAATAATCATTTAAGTAATGAATAAGGTCTATTGACTTAGTTTAGTTAATTGATTTGTTCATAATTTTTTTTCTATGAAACAAACTCTTAAGAGACCATAAATACAGGCTTTTAAGCATGTCAAACTCGGATTTAATTAAAAACAAAAACACATAATAAGTAAAAAAAAAACTTAAACTTATCAATAATTCAAGTCAGTTCCAAATCCATCAAGCCTGACTTACCAACAAATTAAATTTAATTATGTTTAGTATTATTGAATTTGATGTACCTATAATATAATAGATAATTATTTATGTTAAATATATTTAATTTTTAAAATTAAAATTATATTTTTTTATTGTTTAAATTTAAATTTGATATTTTAGTTCTTTTGATTTTGGCGAAAAAAAAAACATATTTGATTTCTAGGTCCAAATATCTTATATATTAAAATGATAAAAATGCAAGAATGAAGTGATATAAATATAACTAATAAGTTTTCATCAAATAATTTTTTCAATGATGTTTAGAGTAAAGGGATAATTTTTTGGTTCAAATCATAAAGACTAAAATATCAACTTGAAATTTAGAAAACAAAAACAAAATCAATTTAACGTATATTATAAAAATAAACTACATTTAATCATTTTAATGGATTTAAAATAAATTTTTATATTGTAATAAATTATAGGTACATCTTAATATTTAATATGCATTCTAAACTCAGTTTGTCACAAGCCAATGATTGTAGTTGGATTGGAATAAATCCATCACTGTGTCCTGAATTTTATAATCCACAAAATAATTAATAATTAATGAAGAAAATGACTCGTTGATTTGAAGTTTAGGTGTGGTAGTTTGGACCGTGATTATTATTAGGTACAATTAATTTTGATTTCATTTTCTCTTTGGATTCTCTATCACTTAATTTGTTCCCTTTCAAATAAATTATGATATGTTGTTTAGAAACTAACTTTCTTTCCCTTTCTCAATCGATAATCTAAGTCACAAGAATCACAAACTCCTTTTCTTAATTCTTTTACATCTCTAACTTAAATATAACACTATTATTCATTATAATGTTCTTCATTTAACACTTTGTTTATTTTATTTTACACATTGTTCCTTCTCATGGATTTATCATCACACAATTTTTTGATGAAAACATTTACAATTGTCAACTAGTTATAATCTTTTAAAAATTTAAATTGTAAAATATTTACCATAAAATTAATTATATAATTATGCACAACTAAATATGAATATATGAAATATTGTGACATTCTAATGTATTCCAAATACATAATTCTTAATATTTTTTTTTCACGTAAAATTAGTATGTTGGTTCTACTATTATCTTCCACGTTGGAAAACTTTAGGTTAAAGAAAATTTATTAATGTTCTTGTTTAAAATATTAAAAATTTAGTTTGATTTATTAAATTTTTAATACACTTAAAAATATATTATATATGAAGATATCTAACTAAACTAAATTGGGATGAGAGTCACGTTCTCTGAACTTTTCCATCAATTTATTTTGATTCGTTTTTGCCTAATTTATTAAACTAACATACCAAAAGTAGGTTAGATCGAACGTACTTTCTGATATTTGTTTTTAAATTAAAAGATTAAACGAAAAAAAAAAAGAAATCATTTAAATTTTTTTATTCTTATATTATATTATAATATATTTCTTAAAAATTCAAATATATAATAATATTATAATTTAAATCATTAATGTTTAAAAATTATATTTTAATTGTTAAATATAATAATTATTTTAATTTGTTCACATAATTAATTAATAAATTAAAATTTAAAAAAATATTTATATAATTAAATATGTTATATATATATATATATATATATATATATATATATATATATATATATTATCAGCCTATTTTATTTTTAAGAGACCAACAAGAGTTAAAATAAACCGAATTCAAGATAGCTGTCGATTTCCACTCAAAACGCGTACAAGATAGAATAAAGTGAATTGTTTGAAGAGAGTGAGTTATTATATTTGATATACATGTTCAATTACCACTGGTAAATAAATACTTAAAAAGCCTAAGAGTGTGTTTGGATAGAGTATTTTAATGAAGCAATTCATTTTTTTTGAAGAATTTAGATTTCTTTGTAATGAAATGTTTTGTTTGGATAGAGAAATTAAAAAGCATTTCAAATGCAAGTATTTTTTTGAAGGATTTCAATTAGCTAAATTAGTAGAAATTCAAATACCCTCAAAATAGATGGAATTTGAAATTCTTCCCACTCAACCTCACAATCTAGACGATCCGAACGGACACGATAACCTGGACGTGCTTGACGACTCGAACGTGCCCGATGACCCAGACGGGCCTGATGACCCGAACGTGCCCAACGACCCGGACGGGCCCAGCGAACTGGACGGGCCTGACGACCCAAACGGGCACGATGACCCAGACAGGTCTGACGAGCCAAATGGGCCCGACAATCTAGACGAACCCAATGACCCGGACGGGCATAACGACCTAGACGGGCCAGACAACCCGGACGAGCCCGACGACACAGATGGACCCTTCCAAATCATTGGGCCCGACGACCCGGAAGTGCGGGACGATGCAGACAGGCCCTACAACCCGGACGAGCCCAACGACCCGAACAGGAATGATGACCCGGACGGGCCCGATGACACAGACAGTCTCGACGATCCAGACGGGCCCAAGGACTCGTACGAGCCAGACTATCCGGACGGGTCCGACGATTTGAAAGGGCCCGTACGAGTTGTCGGGCCCGTCTAGGTCATCAAGCATGTCCAGGTCGTCGAACGTGTTCAAGTTGTCTAGGTCATCAGGCATGTCCGGGTCATCGAACGTGTCGAGTCATCGGGCTCGTCTGGGTCCTTGGGCCCGTTCGGGTCCTCGGGCCATCCTAGTCGTTGGACCCGTCCGAGTCTTCGGGCTCGTCTGGGTGTACGGGCTCGTCTAGGTGTACGGGCTCGTTTGGGTATTTTGACCCGTCTGGGTATTCAGACCTGTCTGGATATTCGGCCCCGTCCGGATTGTCGGGCTCGTCCAGGTCTTCGAGCCCGTCCAGGTCTTCGGCCTGTCCAGGTCGTCGGGCCCGTCTTGATCGTCGGGCCCGTTTGGGTCATCAGACCCATCTGGAGCATTAGGCCAATGACCTAGACAGGTTGGACCGGGCCATATTGACGAACTTGATGGCACAATCGTGAAAAATGGGCCGTCAGGCCTCTAGATCATCGGGCCACCCAGCTTGTTTGGGCTTCCCAGTCGTTCCAGCTCGGGTGGGTCATCGGGTCTAACCAATATGGTTGTGTAGTTGGGTTTGCCCGACCCATCTGGGTTGTCGAGCATGTTTTCAAATGTATCATGAACTCAAAACATAATTAAGCCTAAAATAAATATCGTTAAATTAAATTTTATCTCACAATAAATTCAATTTTTTTCCAAACAAGAAATTGAAATGTAAGGTATTTTAATTTCCTTATCCAAACAAATTATTTAAAAAATGAATGAAATTTAATTACAAACAATTCAAATGCAAAACATTTCAATTTCTAAGCATTGTTGAAATGCTCCATCCAAACACAAGGTAACTTATTTTAAATTTTTCACCTGGATATTTGTTGTCCTTTAATAAACTAATAAAGTGCCATAAATAACTCTTTTATAAATAAATAAGCTAAAAAATAAATTATTTTAAATGTTTGTTACAATACAATGAGCATGTTTCATAACTTTATTAAATATTAACTACAATTAATATTATAAAAATAATAATTGAAAATTAAGATATGAATACGAAATTAAGAAAATATCGAACTTAAATATCTAAATAATTGAAATTTTATTAAATAACATTTTAATATTTAAAAATAAAATTATCAACTTAAATTATTTAAAAAATAATAAAAAATAATAAAAAGTTGACATTAATGAATTATTATTAAACTCATCTTCAATCAGGTTTAAACCCATTTAATGTGTATAAGTGGGATTGGTATGTTGAAAACATTATAAAGGTGTTATGAAATAGTATTTTATAAATAAATTAGATTAATAGGTGAGATAGACTAGTGGTGATTCTGATAGATACTCGTCAAAGAGGCATTGCATTATCGAAAAGATGAAATTTGCATAATGGGACTAAATTGTCAAAATTTGAGAAGACTACATTGGCAAGTTAATTAGTGATATTGGGAGACAAAATATGCAATTAAATCTATCATTTATTCAATGTTTCTGCTATGCTTGGTTGAATGAGGTCAATACTTCCACAACAATACATCTTTTGTCCCTTTCTTGCTCAATCATGCAACACTTTTTTTCTCTTTTGCTCCTTTTTTTCCTTTTCCTCTTTCGAATATATTTTAAGTCCTTTCCAATCGCACTTCACTCTAAAAAATCAATATTTCCACCTTATTTGTCCCTACCATTAAGAATAAAGTAATATCCTGCTTAAATAAGTTTTTTTTTTTTTTTCAAAAATTTCTTCGTAATAAGCCATTATAGTTTCCTTACCAGCTTTTTACAGTGCTACAATGGTTCAAGTATGGTTTATACGGCATTAGAGTGCTTATCAACGAGTTTGAAGATCATAATATAAGAAAGAAAACCAACACATAAAATAGATATAATTTTTAAATTTTCTCACCGTTAAGAATTGGACATGAGTTCAATTTACACATAAGAGATTGATTCCACTATTAACTTAAAACCTCCGGATAATCAGTTTATGGGCTTTGATCCTTATACGATGTTCATCTTTCTCTTTCTTAATCAACGTAGGATTTAAACTCACACTTAAATTTTCAACATTTATATACTATGAAATTGTTTTATTTATAATTTATGTAAAACTTTCAACACAATTTTTTTTTCAATACGAGATTTAGATTCACAAATATGAACATCGAATCTCTTCAACATTTCTCTTAACCCAAAACTTCTCCTTGTGATCCTCTTTAGTGTTGATATGCTTTGTGATGGAAAAGGTGGTGACAACTTTAAAATTCCTTGGAAATAAAAAACATTATCAATAATAAAAAGGAGGGTGTAATACAGCATAATTACAAGTGCCATAAGAGGGATAAGGTGTTGGTGTGCAAATGGGAGATAGGACAACGAATATACATTGTAATTTGAGGTATGAAAAGGTCTTTTAGTGACACAAGCAATATATTTCCTTGTGATCTACCTATCTGCTAAAGTTTTAATTAAAGCATTAACTTTTCATAATTGGGTGGTTAAAGATTCAGTGGCCTAATTAGCATTTAGATTAAATCATAGGATTTGTTGTTGATGTTCTTCTTTTTCTTCTTATTGCCATCTTAACTCTGTTGTAAACATCAGACAGAAACACGTGCATGTGTTAGTGGATTGGCACTTGGACAAAAGAGTAAATACAAAAAAAATAAAAAAGAATCTTATGAGGGAATGAAAGAAAGTGAGATAATTTAAATTCGAAAAAAGTTAACCTATAACAAGAAGCTATGAAGTAAATCCTTAAACTTACAACAAAAGGATAACTTTGATAGTACTAATTAATTAGGATATATATTTTGAGTCAGTTAATTCTATCATAAGTTATTTTTGAAATAACTATAGCACTCTTAATAGGAAAAAGAGTAAAATTTATTAGAACATACAATTGAGTGATATGATACATGTGGTGAGTTTCTAAGTACAATGAGGAAGGAAGTAAGTACAAACAATTCAATCATAGATCAAAATAAAAATCAATAAAAGATTATTAGTCAATCACATAGAAGCAATCCAGTTATACGTGCAGAAATTCATAAACAATAAACAACACATGATCAAGGCTAGTTTTCCTTACATGACAAAACGACTTGATACACTCAAACAACTCTAAGAAATCCAAATTATGTCCAATCACACGGGATATTCTATCTACGTACAGAAACATTATAAGAACGATCAAGACCTGCTCTCATGATCATTGACCAACAAAGACTCATAAAAAATTAAAAAAAAAACATATGTAAGCGAAAAAAAAAATGCTCACATCATGCAACACAAACACAAGGAAGACTAAAAAAATGGTTGAAATTCAACTTACGTGAATAGAGAAACTAATAGATCCAAATTGAATAGTTCATTGTGAGGATCATCCCTATGATCTTAAATCTTAAATCAGATGAACAAAGATGAAGAATCCTTAGAGAAAAGTAAGACAACTCTAAAAATACATTAAATTTAAGATAGTGATATATTAATTAATGACCCACACTAAGTCATGTCAGGAAGTAAAAGATAATAGTTAACAAAATGGAAGTCATAGTATCATTTTTCTTAAAATAATAACATTTGTTTATAACAAAACTATTTAATATTAAAATAATATTTTACTATTTTTAAACTATTATTACTTCTATAATGCCATTTTTTAAAAAATTTTACATAAATATTAACCAAAATTTACTAATATATATATATATATATATATAATATAATATAATATGTATGCTTATAAAAATATTACTAATAATACACCGAAAGGATGCTATTGTTGAGATAATATTTTAAAATTTAAAATTACTTAAATCTTGTTTAACATCATCACATTACAAGATAGACAAAACCAATTCGTCATCTTACACATCGAGATCATTGAAATGCTATAATTACTTGATTATAGAACATTCATAAATGATTGCACTATGAGCTATAAAAGATAAGTTTGCCTAAAGTTTTTATCTTGGACCTCAAATTTTCATCAAACGGTGAGATAAAGGTGTTGCAGAGTATTGTGTGTAACAGAACAGAACACTGCATTCACACTTCACAATTCATCATTAGTGACGATTTCACCCATTACCTTCACAAATCAAATTGCGTACGTAAAATTGTCAAAATGGAACTTATTCATATTCATACATCCATATTTGAGTAAGACATATTCATCCATATATTCCAGATAAATTCTTGATGTTTGATGTTCCAACATCAACAGAAAACAAGTTTCTCAGTCTACAACGCTAACTAAACATTCCAAGATCAAATCATTCACTCACGACTTGTCCCAGAAAAGAATAAAAAATTAGGAAAAATAAATAAATCAAACGACAATTCACAAACAAAGAAAACTACGGGCAAAGACCATTGTTTCGTCAATTCCTTGTCTTCATTATTCCATAATTTTAGCCTTTAATTCTAGCATTAATATGTTCATATGAAGATTGATTTAAGAGATAATAAAAATTTAGAGGATGAAGTATATGCTATTCTTTTTAAGAGATTTAAAAATAAAATCAGTGAATTTAAATGGAAAGTTTGCAAACAATTTAGATGATATAACAGATAAAAGATAAAATTTTAATGGATTAAAATATAAGATTACAATTTTATCTTTATAGTTAAAATTAATATATTATTATTATGATTATTATATATTTATTGTTATTAATATTTAATTTCTTTATTAATATTAATATTATTATTTGTTATTATTATTTAATAATATTATATATTTTATTATTAATCGTTTTCAAATCTTCACATGAGAAAAGTATTTTTTGTAATTCTTTCTTTCCCATGGCTCTCAAATTTGTAAAAGCAAATATGATAATCATATTCATGTTTCTCTGATTTCTCCAACGATAAATTCTTTCATGTAATTCCGTATGCGGTTTCGTTTGCAGCGGTAATTCATAGTTGGAGTGCCGAGAAAACTTGCTTTATCCATGCTAAATGGAAGGGAGAAATTAAAAACACTTTCATGGTGGAAAAGACAATATAGGTGGGGACTATGTTTGAGTGAGAGAAATTTTATTCAGGAAGTAAATAACTTATTTTTTAAAAATAATTATTACGTAATTAATTCAACATTTATATATTTTTAAATGGCATTATTTTCTTAAAACTATCTATTTTAAAAGTTATATTATTTTAACATGATCAAAAAGCTAATACACATTACATTATTTTATAATCTGATTTTTCTAATTAAAATAATTTAGTTTCCTAAATCATTATTACAAAACTGAAAGTTAATAAACGTGTCAGTTATATTCTTCTAGAAAGTAAAATAAAATGGTTCACGAAAAATTGTAATTTTTTATTCAGGACTGATCTTTAAAAGTTGTATTAGTTAGTTATAGCAATTAAATTTAAGGTAAATGGGCATATATAAACTCTAAGGTAAATGGGCTCAAGATTTTTTATTTTCCTTTTTTCAACTATAAATTTAATAAAATCATGTTTTAAAATTTTAAAATGATAAAATTTATGTTTTATTTTTAAAATAATAAAAACAAAAAACAATTAACATTTTTTAAACAAAAAAATTAATTTACTATAACTATTTTTGAAAAATGAAGTTTAATCAATTAATAATATAAATTTGTACAGTGATAATATAAATCTGCATCTCTAATTACGCTAATGGACAAATTTAAAAAAATTATAAAAGTAGACAAATTGTGTTGTTTTCACACGTTTTTTTATGAAGTCAAATGAAGAAATCATGTTGGGAGCACACATTTTTAGACCTGAAATCATGTGGCGAGTAGACGATTTTTGCTTTGTAATCGATTATTAATGTGTATGTTGTGATTTCGGGTTCTTGTAATCGATTACACCTATTTACACTTATTTGATAATCGATTACAAGAAATGACTCCTAATATAAAGCGAAAAAATATGTGTAAAATGAGTGTAATTTTCCTTTTTAACTAATATAAAGAGTTTTTATTCTCTTTATGTTGCTAAGCTATTTATATGCTATTTTTAATATTTTATGCTATTTTTAATATTTTATGTCAAGCTCTCATTATGGGATAACATGATCTCCTATCAGGGTGGAGTTAGTTAAATGTGTTTCACACCAATACAAGCAGTTTTTATTTTTTTTATAGATTTTTTACTTGTTAATAATTTAATTAAAGAATTACAAATAATGTTTTTAATTTCTTCTGTAGTATTTTAAAAAATTTATATTATTATTTTAATTTTATGTGAAAATAGTTTTTATTTTGAAATTTTTAGATAATTTTATTTTAAATGTTTACTAAATTTCTTTTTTTAACACAAAAATATTGGATTTTTATTTTTAATATATTAATAAAATTAAATAAAAATATATAATTTCAATACCTTAAATTATAATTTCAGATTTATTAGTAATTTCATGAATAATTTTATATATTATTAAAATCATATAATACTATTTACTTAATAATTTGATAAGTACATTAAAATTAAAAATATACATATTTATTTATTTAAATAAATAATTTTAAATAATAAACTAAACTAAAAGTTTCAAAATATATTCATATAAGAAATCAAAAATATTATTTATAGTTTATTAAGAAATATTTCAAAGTTAAAAATCTATAAAAGAAATATATAATCATTATATTTAAGAAAACATAGTTTTTTTTAAAAATCTTTTAGAAAAATAATTTAAGACTACAACATAAGTTTATAAAAAATTTGGAAGAAAATATATGGGTTCAATGAGCACACCTTCACTTATTTATATAATTTTTTAAAAAAAAATCCTACATCGATAATTTTGTTAAAAAAATTATATCATTTCAATAAAAAAAATCTCAATTTTATTTGTTGTAATCGATTATAAGGACCCAACATCACAAAATACACATGTAATTGATTACAAAGAAAAAACGTTTCTTCTTTACACGATTTCAGATCTAAAAATATATGTTTCTACACGATTTCTTTACTTGATAGTTTAACTATTTGAAATCAAGAAAAACATCACGAGAATGAACAATTTCTTTGTAAGAAAACATGTAAGCAGTTAGACTACTTTCATTACTTTTTTTTAAATCTGTTTATTACCGTAATTAGAGATATAAATCTGTCTATGAAAAAAAAAACCCTAATATAATGCATTAAACTAAAAAATCAATTATATGCTTTCTACCAGAAAAGAAAGTGGCATCTAATTATCTCAGTACATATGATTAACGTAAAACCAATGATTAGTATCATTAGTACTAAATACTTTTCTTAACAATGAAGCTTAATTAAACAGCAATTACTACATTTATTTATTTTCTATGAAACGGTGACGTTTGACCGTCATTGTGATTCTAGAAGGCCAGTGTTTTGTCAGTAGGTACTTATCTTCTCTTTTCTAAATTACTATTTTGTCACTTTCTACCGAAAATCAATGGACCCTTATTCAAAACAAACAAAATATATATATATAAAAACAAAAGTCAGTTTCGGCGGCTACACTCTTCCATGTGTCGCGTGTGCTCTCACTCTCTTTTCTTACCAATACAATCTGAACTATAACTCCTCAGCCACTAGCTACTATTTTTTGTTTTATTTTTATTTTAAGTATAATTATTTTATTGGTACATTTTTGTCTTAATTGTATTAAATCCAAAATATAACATCTATTAAGGACAAACTAATCAATTAGTTCTAATACACACTTGCCTTCATATTTCATTTATTTCTTCTTTCTCTATAAACGCTACAGATGTTTGAATAAGAATGGATAAGTGAGGGTGGAAAATGTAGTGTATTGAATTGAAAGCTTGTTAGGATTTCTATTTTTCATTCCCATCATTTAATTTGGTTCTTTCCTCTTGTGCTAAATAAAACTCCAACATTTGTTATTCAAAAGTTGTCTTGAAAACATCTAAGATGTAGGTTTTCTTTTAATTAGTAAAATTTAATGTGAAAGTCAATTATACAGATAAATTATAAAAAATACATAAAATACATATTTTAATTCAAACGTGATTTTAAATTAAGAAAAGTACCGTGAAACCCATTTTTGTTAAAATTTATTCTATCTAAACATAATTTTTATCTCTTTTTCAACTTCAGTTCGCTCTTTTATCTAAATACAATTTTTTTCTCTCTTCCAACTTCAGTTTGCTCTTCTCTCTTCGTTCAACCTTAAATCTCTTTTTTCTCGTATGAATCTTCATATTTTCCTGAATCAGAAATCAAATTTGAAATCATCGCGAAGTCCTCTTTGAATCTACCCGAACAATTCTTTAATCATACTAAGTTGAAAATCCAACTTTACTTTTCTTTTTTTGTTTGAGAGCTTTGTTCTCCTTGAATTCTGATCAGAACATCATTCCCTCTTTGTGTTCATGTGTTTTGCTTTCTCTATGATGAATTTGGGGTCTTGGTGCTCAAATTTCTTTGGGATTTTCTTCTTATCAAGTTTGGTATATGTTTGAGGTAAGAGAAGTTAGATTTAGTTGAAATTTCGAAATGAATTGTTTATCTTGATCATTAGTTGTGTTTTGTTGTGTTTGAATTGACGAGTGCATATGAATTGTGATGATTGGTGTTTTTTGATTTTACATGTTGAGAACAGGTGAAAATTTGCTATTTTAACTCAAGTGAAAATGAGAGTCTATGTTGCTCAAACGAGAAAAATTTAGTTTAAGTGAAAATAGTTAAAATTCAACTTTTTTCTCAGTTCGAATTTTAGTTTAAATAAGAATCTTTAGTTTAAGCAGAAGTCTGTATCACTTAAGCAAAAATCTTTAGTTTAGAAAAAAAATTCACTAAAACTCTTTTTTATTTCTAATTTTAACTTAAACGAAAATCTTTAACTTAAACGAGAGTCTTTATCACTTAAACAAAAATCTTTAATTTAAAAAAAACCCTTATCGTTCAAATCAAAATTTCTAACTCAAACAAAAAATGCTCCAGAATTTTAATTTTTTATTTTTAATTGTTATGCTTAAGTTACTAGTTCTACTATCACTTTATCTTGACAGAAAGGTAATTTTTCTTCTGTTCTCAATGAATTATATTTGTTTTTTTATTCAGGGTATAGTAACTACGTGGTGTTTTTTATCCAATTATTGTGTTGATTCCAACCGTCCAAGTCAATGGTTGTACATACATTGACACTGGCTGCTTTCAGTTTCATCCTAACATCCGTCCACGACTCTTCCACAACTGACACTGGTACCGGAGAAGAACTGAGTGCTTTAGGAAAAGTAACATTAAGAAAATACGCGGTAAAATAATAAAAAACAAGAACAAGAGGAGAAAACGACCGTTTTGTAACAGAAATACGAAATAGAACAACCTTGTAGTAAACTAAGCCATGTTCCAACGACGTCGTTTGCTTAATTGCTTTACCGTGACTTGGTGGAGTACTTAACCCGTTTTAGTTGAAATTGAAACTGGGAGACTCATCTTTCACACTTTCCAAACATGTCCGCCGCCTTTCGCCTTCTTCTTCTTCTCTCACTCTTCTCTCTACTCACCGCCCAACAGCACGACCAGCGTCAACTCCTTCTCAACCTAAAATCCTCTCTCAAGAGTTCAAAATTTTCAAAACTCTTTGACTCATGGAATGGCACCAACTCCGTTTGTAGCTTCAACGGAGTAACTTGCAACAACCTCCGTTCGGTCACCGAAATCAACCTCTCCAACAAAAATCTCACCGGGGTTCTTCCCTTTCACTCTCTCTGCAACCTTCCATCGCTCCAGAAACTCGCGTTCGGCTACAACGCCTTGTATGGCAATGTTTCAGAGGACATTAGAAAATGCGTCAGCCTGCGCTACTTGGATTTGGGAAACAACCTTTTCTCTGGTCCCTTCCCCGACATATCTCCTCTTAATCACTTGGAGTATTTGTTTTTAAACAAAAGTGGATTTTCGGGCACTTTTCCGTGGCAGTCGCTATTAAACATGACGGGTCTGTTGCAGTTAAGTGTCGGAGATAACCCTTTCGATTTCACGCCGTTTCCCAGAGAGGTTGTGAGTCTCAAGAAGCTGAATTGGCTCTACCTCTCCAACTGCACCCTCGGGGGGAAACTTCCGGTGGGACTCGGCAACCTCACGGAGCTCACGGAATTGGAATTCTCCGACAATCACATCACCGGTGAATTTCCCGCGGAGATTGTGAACCTTCGGAAACTCTGGCAGCTTGTGTTTTTCAACAATTCCTTCACGGGGAAGATTCCAACCGGGTTGAGAAACCTCACGGGGCTTCAATTTTTGGACGGCTCCATGAATAGACTCGAAGGGGATCTTTCTGAAGTGAAGTACTTGACCAATTTGGTTTCGCTGCAATTTTTTGAGAACAACTTATCAGGGGAGATTCCGAATGAAATAGGCGAATTCAAAGGCCTCCAGGCCCTGTCTTTGTACAGGAACAAATTGACTGGTCCTATTCCTCAGAAGGTTGGTTCCTGGGCTGAGTTTGATTTCATCGACGTGTCGGAGAATTTCTTGTCGGGGACTATTCCGCCGGAGATGTGTAAAAAGGGGAAGATGACCGCACTGCTCGTGCTTCAGAACAATCTCTCCGGGGAGATTCCAGCGACCTATGGAGACTGTTGGAGTATGAAGCGATTCAGAGTCAGCAGTAACTCGCTCTCGGGTACCGTGCCACCGGCGATTTGGGGATTGCCCAACGCTGAAATTATCGACATTGAGCTGAATCAGTTGGAAGGTCCGGTTGCTCCGGATATCAGAAATGCCAAAAAGTTAGCTTCAATACTCGCCAGGCAAAATCGGTTGTCCGGTGAAATACCCGAAGAAATCTCCAAAGCGACGTCGTTGGTGAGTGTGGACCTGAGCGAGAATCAGATTTCGGGGAAGATTCCAGAAGGAATCGGGGAGCTTAAAGAACTGGGTAACCTTCATTTGCAGAGCAATAGGTTATCAGGTTCGATACCCGAATCTCTCGGTTCCTGCAAATCCCTCAACGACATTGACCTATCGAGGAACTCACTCTCTGGAGAAATCCCCACCTCGTTGGGATCTTTCCCCGCGCTGAATTCTCTGAATCTTTCGGACAACGATCTCTCCGGTGAAATCCCCGGGGGTTTAGCGTTCCTCAGGTTAAGCCTCTTTGATCTATCGTACAACCGGTTAAGGGGTCCAATTCCTCAGGCTCTAACCCTCGAAGCTTACAACGGAAGCCTCTCGGGAAACCCCGGTCTGTGCAGCGTCGACGCCATCAACTCCTTCCCGCGTTGCTCTTCTTCCTCCGGCATGTCCAAGGACATGCGTGCTCTCGTAATTTGCTTCGCGATAGCGTCGATATTATTGCTTTCGTGTTTGGGCGTTTACTTGCAGATCAAGAGGAGAAAGGAGGAGGGAGAGAGATTCGGAGAACGTTCGTTGAAGGAGGAATCCTGGGACGTGAAATCGTTCCACGTGTTAAGTTTCTCGGAGGGGGAGATTCTAGATTCCATCAAGCAGGAGAATCTGATAGGAAAAGGAGGTTCGGGGAACGTGTACAGAGTCACGCTTTCCAACGGAAAAGAACTGGCGGTGAAGCATATCTGGAACACCGACGTACCCGCGCGGAAGAAGTCGTGGAGCAGCACTCCGATGCTTGGGAATAAGCAGGGTGGGAAGTCTAAGGAGTTCGATGCAGAGGTTCAGGCCTTGAGCTCCATAAGGCACGTGAATGTGGTGAAGCTTTATTGCAGCATAACGAGTGAAGATTCGAGCTTGTTGGTGTACGAGTATTTACCCAATGGAAGCTTGTGGGATCGGCTTCACACAAGTAGAAAGATGGAGCTTGATTGGGAAACGAGGTACGAAATCGCTGTCGGGGCAGCCAAAGGCTTGGAGTATCTGCATCACGGGTGCGAACGGCCCGTGATTCACAGAGATGTCAAGTCAAGTAACATCTTGTTGGATGAGTTTTTGAAACCTAGGATTGCGGATTTTGGGCTTGCCAAGGTTGTTCAGGCCAACGTTGGAAAGGATTCTTCCTCTCGTGTCATCGCCGGAACCCACGGTTACATTGCTCCAGGTACTGATTATTTTACTGTCATTAATTAAGCGTCTTTATTATTTTTATGTTTATTAATGTGTTGATGTTGGAATCGGTGCAGAATATGGTTACACATACAAAGTGACTGAGAAGAGTGATGTGTACAGTTTTGGGGTGGTGCTGATGGAGCTGGTGACTGGAAAAAGACCAAATGAAGCAGAATTTGGGGAGAATAAGGATTTGGTGAGTTGGGTCCATAACATGGCACGGAGCAAAGAGGGTCTTAGGGGTGTTGTGGATTCGAGAATCCCAGAAATGTATAAAGAGGAAGCTTGCAAGGTTTTGAGAACCGCGGTTCTGTGCACGGGAACTCTTCCGGCTTTAAGACCCACCATGAGAGGTGTGGTTCAAAAACTTGAGGATGCTGAGCCTTGTAAACTGGTTGGGATTGTTATCAGCAAAGAAGGTGGTGAAAAGAAAATAGGAGTGAATGAGAAGAAATAATTTGAAATAATTGGTTATGTCCGATCCCGTGTATCATAAATATTAAAATGTCCATATCATTTACACGAGGATGGGTGTGACAAGTTGATATTCCTTGGGTATTAGAATTTAGAATAGCTTAAATAAAATATGACGGTGAGATGTGAGAAGGGTAATTGAATGCCTAATTTGGTTGCACGAAGGTGGCTGATAACTGATCCCTGATTCGGAAAACATTAGTGTATGTTCATGCATCTGATGATGAATGTTGTATAAGTTGTCGCTGTCTCTTCTGACTTTTTTTTCCAGAGTAAGATACACTAAAGCTAAATAAACCCGTTTTGCTTTCATTCATTCACAATCTACCTGTACTATGTGGATTTTAGATGTCGCCATTAATTAATGGTGGTGGAGTAGTAAACTCTTTAATGCATTATTTTCATTAAATAATAGAAAGTGAGAGAATAAAAAAAAGGAAAAAAAATTAAAAAAATTGAAAATTAAAGTTGATTATGTAAGTGAAAAATATTAAATATTATGGACAGAGATAATTTTATTTATTATTTATTGCTCTATTACTATTTTTATTAAAAATTAAATATTAAATGTTGACTATTCAATCAATCAACCATATCAAATTTATTGCTGTCTGTAAACTCGTGGGCTCTCATCCTTTTCTTGCTCAAATATAACAGAAAATTTAAAGAAAAAATAATGAAGATATAGCAGATACTTTCAAAACACTAGCTAAAGAAAAAAAAAGTTAATAAAATTATAATTAGCATATTCATCTCAATACTTCCAATAATGTTTTAATATGATATAAAAACTTTAATTAATATTTCTAAGATTGTAACTAAAGAGAACAGAAATACTGGTTAACCCACGTGGCAGGCAATTCTTGTTGGCTAATGATCCATATAAATATGCGTTAAGTATCTTTTATTTTTTAATTTTTTTAATTTTATTGTTAAAAATTTTAATTTTTATTATCAAATAATAATGATGGTTAATGTCATAATACTTACATTAAAACTCAAATACTTGTCACATTATAACAAACTTAACGTACAAAAAATTATATATATATAATTTAAATTTTTTAAAGAATTTTATGTTGTGCCTTCTAAATATACTAATTGTTAAGAGTATTTGTGGATGAATTGAATCAGTTTTGAATGGAAAATACCATTCAATTCAGTTACTTTAGTTTTTTAAATTTCACAGTTGAATTAATTTAGTTTGAAATTTAGACCGAACTCAATCCAATGTAATGTAAAGCATTTGAACTTCATATATTTTTATATTTAGCCTCTCATTTTAAAGAACTTATAATGTATTTTTATTATTCTATTATTTTTCTTTATCTTTTTAGTTTACTGTATTTTATCTGTTTCATCTTCCTTAGTACGATAAGTTTTCCTTTTCATCCAGAAAAAAAAAATAGTTTGTGTTTTTTAAGAAACGGGTAGACATGTAATAGATGAAATAAACGAAAGACTGATGAATGTACATAATAAAGAAAAAATATAAAATACATTTATATTTTAAAAAAATAAAGGGCTCAATAAAATAGAAAATTATATTCTGTCTAAGGTTATTTGAGAATGGAGTGTGTGTATATCTAAAAAAACTGAAAAAATAACATGATTTAGCGACATAACAATCTTAAGTCCAAGTCTATACTTAATTGATACTCCAAATATCTGTATTAAAGAAGACTAATTATTTAATTAAAAAAATTATGAAACTTTTTTATGGTCTACGTTGGTTGGTCCACTAGACGTATAAGTTAAACAAATTTGGTATTTGAAAATCACTTTTACTAAAATGTTACTTCTTTAATGTGCACTAGCTATAGCTACTACAAACCTATAACTTTTTTTTTTCTCCTTTACATAATAACTACTCTACCACTTATATCAATAAAAAATATAAAGAAAATTAGACAAAAACCAAAGCTAAGTGAAGATATTCTATAATTACATAATAAATTAGTGGACAAACATATTTACATAAATTTGTCTTCTTTATCTTCAAAAATAATAAACATGTGCACAAGAAATTATGATTATCGATTAACCAATTTATTTTTTGAATTATAAAATATAATTCTAGACCACCATGGTCATCATAGTTTCAACGTAAATTATTTCTTCTGAAACTTCAAAAATAAAAATAAAAATATTTACGATCAATAGTTTTTGGAGATTAAAATATTATTTTCCGTGATTTTAAAAATTTAATTTAATTGGATTTGTTCAATTAGAAATCAATTTGAGAAAGTATATTTTATCGTACGTTTAATATTTAAATTTGAATATATTTTAATTCATTAGAACTTGGTTGATTTTATTTAGCTCTGAATTTTTGTCAACGTTGATGGCCATGATTTTTTTTTATTTCATATATATTATCATCATTTAGCGATAATAAAACATGTATTAGACATATAATGTCAGCAATCAATTGAATGATTATAAAAGTTACTCTTTGAAATTTTATAATAGACAATAAAATCATATTAAATTCCAATAATTCTTTCTTCCATTTCTTTATATTTTCTTTTTCTATCAAAACAATTTGACCATCACAGTACTCCTGATTTATTTTACTTTTTCTTAACTATCATTTCTTCATTATTGGGTTCGTCAAAATTTTAGTTGATTATTATGGGTACGTCATGTGATTAGTTAATAACTCTTTTCATCACGCATGTTTTTTTCTAGAGAAACTTCGTTTTCTATCCAGATTTATGCCTTTATTTATTATATTTTGTTATCGGATTTTTTTTCTTATTTTAATGTCTTTTCTTTGACACTGTCATCTTGTTCCCGAATTTTAGTTAACATTTTTTATATTTTTTTATTATTATTTGTGCTTTTTATCCTCCCCTGATTATATGCAACTTCTAAATTAACCAAATAAGTTAACATATTTTTAATAAATAATCACTGCTCAGAAATAGTTTGAAAACATGCATAAAAAAGTGGCCCATGTGAAATGCATGGAGTCTAGTTTCGTAGTTTTGAAAATATTATTCGTCCGTGAATCAGCTTGGGCAGGCCCATAGGTAAGAAGTGAGAGAGATATAGATTAGGCCATAAGTTGGCCCATTTAGGATGAACTCACACGAATATGTTTGACACAATTTTGTTACTATGTTAAAAGCCTGATGAAACGAATGAGAGAGATGAAATAGACTGAAAAAAAAAATATTCCCTTAATATTATCCTATTAGAAAAATGATAACCAAATGTATTTAAAACATAATGTCAAATATTATCAAAGAAACTTGTCAAATTATTCAATATTTTTTTAAAGTAATTATAAGTATTCAAAGCTATAAATTTACAGTAATATTTAACAAATACTTTTACGTTGTCTTTGGAGACAAAATTTTAAAAGTCATTTTTAACAAATATTTAACAGTCATTTTTTTTTTTTAATTTTAGATTATACCGTTTCGTTATATAAGATGCAGAAAGAAACTTATGGAGGTGGGATAAGAAACAGCACGGTTGGAAGCAAATAAGTGAACATCTCACCTTAGAGATTGTACTGTGGAAATATGATTTTATATTCTGTATCATACCATTTGAAAAGTTTTTTAGTTGACACTTTTATATATATTTTTTAAATAAAGATATTATAATTTTATTTTTAAATTAAGGGATTCCATAAAAATCAGGAGTCCGACCCGTTTTGCCTGTCCTGTCCTTGGTCCACAAAAAATAGTTAAGGTTGAACTGGTCTACCACTAGAAAACGGGTTGCACATTACAATCTGTCCTGTTTTAGGACGGATTAACAGACTGACCTACCACTTTTTTTTATAATTTTCTTTTATCTTTATATATATATATATATATATATATATATTTGTTTATTTAATATTTAAAAAAATAATTATTTTTATATTTTAAACAAAAAAATTAAAAAAGAAAAAAATAGGTTGGTGGACTTGAATGGACTGACTCGCTTTTGGTCTACCAATTTGATGAATTAGGCGAGTGAAGACACATCATGTTTGGAGGTTAGAAACTCCAATCTAACTCGTCCATTTCATGGTGAGATGACGAATTTGACTTACTTTGGTTGAACAATGACGGAACAAATAATGAGTCTATCTATTATTTTTGTTGAATTAAACGTTTATTATTACAAGTCCAAGTGGCATGATAGTTTTTTTTTTTAGAATTCTCATCACACTCTTGGGTCTATGAGCCCAAAAACTAATCGACCTAGCTCCTCCTAGGACAATATATTGACAGACAACTGTTTTTTTTATTTACACTTCATATAAGTAGACAAGAGAAATACGGTGAATGCGAAATTTAAGAAGAACAAAAATTATTCATTTATCAAAAGTTAAGAACTTAAACCATGAAAAAAAAAATAGACTAAAATCATTTTTCAAAAAATAAAGTAGACCAAAGTACACTTTAATTACAAATACAAAATGTGAATATCAAACATGAAAAGTTCAAGTTGATAAATATTACATCTAATTGTTCGCTGGTAAATATATAAAAATAAAAGGAAATAGTTAACTATATCAGATAGAAATTAAAAGAAATTACTATAAATCAAGGCATACATTTAAATGTTAAATGCTAGACCCTAAAGACGAGTGTGTGTATCAAATAAAATTCAAACAAATAAAATTCAAACAAATAAAAATCAAAGCCACATCATGATCCAATAATTTTGAATTGAATTTGATCATATACCTAAAAAAAACATTAAGTAATATAAAACTAGTTTAGGATAGTTCTAAGTTAATTTTTATGTTATCCGATTTGACTTACATATAATAAAAAAAGTTCTACAAGTAAATGCATCATACAAGGCTTTAATAAAAATAATTATCCACCACAAAATTCCAAATTATAAAATTTTAAAGATTATTTTTTCCAATACAATCATGGATTATTTATTTTATATTTGTTGTGATTCAGTTCTCATTATATAATAAAGTGATAGGCATATGATAGATAGATACATAAAAAACACCGGGATTATTTCATGAAATTTCAATGCGTGGAAGGATACTATTTTGCTTCTAAAAGAGTAATGCATGTCCAATGTTTTTTTTTTTTTTGTTAAATTATGTTTTGATGAAATTGTTATATCCACCTAAAAAAAATGTCATATGCAAATATTATACCAAAGCAAGTTACAATTTTAGTTATAACTACAGAAAATATAAACACATGTAAGATGTTTTTAATTTTTCCTAACTTTTTGGCGCACCAAATTTTAAATAGTAAAATAAAAATGATTCCATTTTAAAGTTAAAAAGCAAAACATAACCATCATAACTAAAACTTATTCGTTACTCTATTCGCTCTTATCTATTGAACCGATTTTCGAAGGTCATTATTTGAAGAGCGCAAAAGCTCTTATAGAATACACATTACATGGTAATAGACATTTACTATAAGTGCAAATTGAAGATTTAAAAATCCCATTAACTTTTTTTTTTTCTTCAAGTAAACTTAAATAAAAAAAAATGTATTTTTTTATATTCATACAATGAATAATGCCACTTTTACTCATTTATTTTATTTTATTTTTCACGGTAAGCAAATTTTTGTATTTACTTTATAATCGTGGTAAAGCATTTTAGCGATATATGGTGGAACGAAATAATATGACAAGACATTACGATCGACAACAAAGGATAGAAACCAAAGGCACAGAGCATGTATTCCATCACTGTTTTTTCCACGCTTGTTTGGGAAAATTACTTTTTTAAGCTCGACAATAGTATATATTCATGAATCAACACACAAATATATATAAAATATGTATTCAAAATATGCACTAACACACTTACTCACATAACCATGTAGGAATTTTCTGACAAAGATTACCATTATAGTCCTATCTGCAAAAGTATTCGTCAAACAGAAGCATATTGCTTACAATTAATTCTAAATTGATTTTTAATTCCTTAATTCAATCCATGTATAATTGAAAATTTCTCACATACTATATCTTACTATATATATAAAATATAGAAAAATATGTATTGTTATAATATTGGACAATTGTTTTGGGACATTTTGAATAATGTGTTTGGACGCGGCCTTTCGCAGCATAAAAACATGTGTGGTGTTAAGATGTTGTTAGCACATAAATTTTTTGAAATGTTTAAGATATTCCAAGGAACAGTTATTGATAAAGATTATTATATTTTTGTCTTTAAGAGAAAACAATAGTTTGGAATGACACATTTTTGCGAAATCAACGCACTAAAACTTTTGGAGAGTGGGCGCATCTTTGCACTTCCATCATTCACCACTCATATCATAATGGACATACAGATTCCCACTCATGCAATATGGGCTCATCAACCCAATTTGGGCTTTCAATAAGGGCCCACTACGTTTTCAACTTCTTCATTCTGTGTTCAACACCTTATTCTCCTCATGTGTGTGCACAAAAATAATGTTATTTTGTCTTTAAAATTTCAAAATGGTGTAATTTTGAATTCGTGTAAGATTAGTACGATTTCATTATACCAAAGTTGTAAAAAAATAACAACGAACTTAAGTTATAAAAAACTTGTACGATATCATTTTATATCACAAATATACTAAATTTGTACTAAACTGACAAGACTTTAATTAAAATTAAAAGATTGTACTAAATTGACTTGACATAGATTTATATTACAATATACTAAATTTGTACTAAGTTAATATGACTTTTATTAAAATTAAAAAAATGACAACAATTGAAATTATACTAAATTGACATGACTTTTTAAAATGGAGTCGTATCAAGACTATTTTGATAACGTTGAAGTTAAAATAGCACTATTTTTATGTTTTTTTCTTTTCATTTTTTATAAGTAAACCTTAGAGAATAAAAAGAAATGTACTATGTTAGGAAGCAGAACACTTAAGAAAAAAGTAAGCCAAAAAGAAAGTTTTTGAGTGAGAAGTCAAAGACATAGGAACAAAAAAGTACAGTTGTTTCACGAGTTCTGCATGTTTGCTTGCACGTCGACTCAAAAAGTTATACTTCTTTTTCTTTTTCAGATTTCCCATTTCAAATCAAATAGGATTTTCCAGCTTCACAATTCTTTCAAATTATTTTGTTTAGTTCATTACTTGTGTCAATCCGATAAACGTTTGAATTTGCTTTTCATTTTTATTATCGAACCAATCATATTATTATTTACGCAAATTATATGAAAAGTCCACGCATATATTTCTTTAAAATGTATAATTGTTTGTATTTGACAAAAATACCAGTAACTAAATATAACGCATTGCCAATCAAAATAATTTATTCTTCATAAAGTTTTGCATTTGTCTAAAGTAATGTAAAGATTTAACCTTGAACTAAAGGGTATACAGAGGAGGAAAGTTAGTGACTGATAAAACCTTATCCAAATCAGATAAAAGTTATGTTATTTAACTTCTTATTTGTACAGATTTAAACTCACATTTGTTTTGAAAATAAACAAACTTTTCTTTTATTAGTTTGATCAAAATAGCTGAAAACCAAATCAACTTTGACTTGTGTGCGCAAATTTATTAATATTTGTAAATATGAATACAAGAGGATACTAATTTAATAAAGGTTAAAATATTTTCTTTTCCAATTTTTATTAAATTTTATCAAATTAGTTCTAATTTTATTTTTGTGTTCAAATAGATATCAATTTTTGTAAATTCTGTTTAATTTAGTCATTTTTTTTCTAACACCATTTAAATTATTAACTGTCATAAACAGTGATAGTAAAGTGTCTCTTCACAGTTTTTCTTTTAATTTTTAAATCTTTTTAAATGAATGTTTTATATTGAATTTAGTTCCTATATTTGTTATTTTTGTTCAATTAAGTTTCAATTTTGTTTAAAATTGAGCAATTTTTTCAATTTCGAAATTTAGACCAAATTTAATTTTTATATAAAAATTATAATAATGTGAATTTTAATAAATTTAATAAAAATATTTAATAAAAAATATGAATTTTAATATAAAAATTAAATTTGAAAGATTGCTCAATTTTAAACAAAATTGGGACTCAATTAAACAAAAATAACAAATATAGAAACTAAATTCAATATAAAACATTGACTATGACACGTGACACGTTGCTTGATTGACATGTGAGCATTTAAAAAAAATTAAAAATTTTAAAAAAAATTTAAAAACTACGAAGTGACACATGATAGTCACGATTCGTAACCATTAATAATTTAAACATTGTTAGCAAAAAATTAGCAAAAAATATCAAAATCTAAGCACAAAAATAAAATTATAACTGATTTAACAAAACTTGACGAAAATTTAGAAAAAAATTATTTAACCTTTAATAAATGAAAAAATATATATAATCATATAAACTTAAAATAACTAAATAATACAAACATGAGGGTATATCTTGTGATGTGATGGAGCAAGGATCTAATTCTTCAGAAGTGGTGAGAATTTGACACGAAGGACCTGGCTATAACCCATTAAAGCTACAAAGTAATCCACTCAATCAATAAAAAGTATATTGTTCACAAACTTTTAATCAGAAAAATACAGCACCAACGGTAAAAGGAACATGAAAAAGAACAAAAAAACTTATCTTACCACCTTTATAGCACTCCATATTCCATGTCAAAAGACAAGTTCTCCAAATTCACTTTTTTTATGATAAAAACAACACAAACACAACCTCAGATTTTAACCAGATGGGTCACAGAGAACAAGTTTTGTACAGTTGAGTTGAGTTCATGTTTATCTTTACATAATAGATTATAACAAATTTTGTTTATACGTGTAATTCGAGTTTAAGTGACATTAAATAAGAAAATAAAAAATTAGAATATTATATAAGAATGAATATTCATAAATTTATTGTTTTAAAATTTTTGGATAAAAATAATGTTAATTTTTAATCTATAAATTGAATTTATATTTTATTAATGTTATATTTTCCTGATAATCTTTTCTCGAAAGAACAAAAAGCATGGTATTATGAACAACGAAAGGAAGATCATAAACACACGAGAATACTTTTACCACGAACACTTAAAAAACCAGGCATGGTCCTCTGTTTTTGTATCTTTGATTGAACATAGAATATTGTCCCCACCCTCTTGATGTAAACTGTTATACACAAAACTAAACTAACCTATCAGAATTTACATTTTTCTAGGAGTGTAAAATTTGGAAAAGCTGGGGAATATTTCAACAAAAGATAACATGGAATCATGAAAGAATAAGAAAAAAATTGATCATAGGCGATACTCTTTCTCAGTTTTATGAGAATTTTATTATTGCCATGCACCTTCTCATTTCTTCTGTAATACCCAATAAGATGTGGGAATGGAATCTGGTGTTTCAAAAAATATCTAAGTTGTATACATTTAGAATATGAAATATAGAGTAAGTGGAGTTTACTCTATGAATAAGGTATTCAATGACACAAGTAATAATAAGTGGGAGATAGTACAAAACCCAATACCTAATATTTCTTGCTAAACCCACAATTCATTTATCTATATTTTACCTCCATTAACTAGTTACTTGAGGAGTGATCTTGGTGGAGCAAGCATGCTACGATCCATGAAGCAATTTACAAAATTTTTGATTGCTTGCGAGAATGAAGAAAAATCCGGAAGTAATAATTATAACGGAAAATCATTTTGGACACTTTAGAGAGCATTTATACTTGGAGAAACTTTATGGAAAAAAAGAAGAGAAATAAGTGATTGAAATGATTGGTGATATAATATGACAAGAAGAAATATTATTGATGGAATGCCTGCAATTAGATGGGTTAAAAATCAATACCATCTTGTTTTATTCAGTTTTTATTCTACATTTCAAGTGTGTAAATAAAGGATATTGTTATTAATAAAAAATAAGACTTATATAATTTATTTGGATTAAATATATTTTTATTCATTAATTTTTTATAAAAATTGAATTAATAACCGCTCTTCAAACTTTTAGATTAATTTAATTTTTTATCTTTAAAATTATATGAATTTAGTCTTTTTAATCAAATGATTTAAACAATTCCATACTATGAAACATATGTGAAACGTCAAATAAACATAACAAAATTTGGTTTAAAAGACTAAATTCATGAATTTCTAAAGTTGGAGGACTAGATTGGACCAAAGTTTTAAAAAATGACTAATTCCAATTTTCACTAAAAGTTAAGGGATAAAAACATAGTTAACCCTTTTATCTTTAAGGCTTAAATACCTTTTTAGTCCTCATTTTCGCAGTGTTTGTTGCGGATGATCATCATTTTGACAGAATGTTTAAAATGGTCATCATTTTTACCCGAATGTTTAAAATGGTCTTCATTTTCGCAATTCGTGCTTTATTTGGTCCTTTTCTGTAACGCTGTTTAAAATGGTCTTCATTTTTACCCAAATGAGGACCATTTTAAACATTTGGTAAAAATGAGAACCATTTTAAACATTCTGTTCAAATGATGACCATCCGCAACAAACACTACAAAAATGAGGACCAAAAAGGTATTTAAGCCTATCTTTAATAATGAGTGTTTTTTGGACCTTTTGCATTTTTAATAGTATCACATGTATTCATAAGATGATTTAGACGGTTTTAACTTAATTCTCACTTTTCTCTTAAAGTTTATCAAGTTGTATGAACTTTACTTTAATCCAATAGAAATATTTTTTTCTTTCAAACAATTTGCACTATTGGTTCACACAACAATTGCAAGATAAAAGTCTCACTGATAGAGAGTGGAACATCACTTTTAAACTTGATATTGTAGATATTTGAAAATTAAGGAACAATTACAGTTTCCACAAGTATAGAACCCTTTGGGATTTTGAGTTAAGTGTGGACCAAAACTAACAATTTTATTCAGATCATGGAACCTGCTAAAACATGAAGGAGTTATGGTGTATTCTTGCATGATTCTGTAGGAAATTCTCTCTCTTCCTTTTCAATTTACGTGGACTTTCACTTATGCGAAACTTGCACTCTTCATAAAGCCTAATCATAATGTATTAATATCAATGCAGCAAAGTGTATGTGAAACATTAGTCATTTTTAGGTAAAGTATTTGATGTGTTAGTAAATCACTTTGTTCTTCATAGAATGTTTCACAATGTTTATCTGCTACATAAATCCAATAATAGTATATATACAAGCAAAAATCTAAAATTAAAGTTCCATCAATTGGAAGAGATTAAAAGGATGGTAAAAAGAAAAATAAACTAACATCAGAGTGATATTTGTATATTACTTTATCTAGCAACCAAATTAGGACCAATCTAGGACAAGGCTATTAGCAATGCAAGCCACAACTTTGGACCCTCCACAACAATGGAGAAAGGTGTGAGAATCAACATAGACAGTATGCAAAGATAAGCATAGTAATTCATTCCACTGATAAACATCACTTTCATTCCCTTCTTTGAGAATATATTCAGAAAGAGAAAGGCCAAGTTGGATATTGTAGCACAAAAAAACCTTATGTGTTCACTTGGATAAACTGGTTCAGAGTGATCAGAAAGAGAAATGATTTTAGAAAGAGCATCGTGTTAGATTTGTAAGACATGAGAGCAGGTGAAAGGAAGAAGTTGCAGGATTATGCTATTTTCTCATATCTCTTTATATGAGATGATTTGAAGGTAATTCATGGTAAAAGATGTTTGTAGTCTTGATTCATTTCCGCTTTTAAAATTAAACTTACAACAATAATTAACATCCAAAATTTCTAAAATGTTTATTAATTTTTTTCAATATGTAAATATATTATTTTTTTATTATTTTTATTAAAATAATTATTTTCTTCCAATTATTCATTTAAATATTTTTTATAAAATAAATCTAATTTATTTAAATATAATTTTAGATTACTTTCAACAACATGGATAATTTGGAAATCTTATTTTTTTTTCAATTAAACTTAGTTTTAATCTAATCACATCAATCAAATCACTCACTCTCACAATCTTTATTTCTAAATTCACCAACTTTCACCTCCAAATATCTTACGTTGTGTTTGAATTTAGGTGTTAATTTATGGGAGTAAATTTGCATTACTTGAGTTAATTTGTAAGTAAAGATGAGACTGTTTGGATTAAAGAAAAATGAAAGATGATATGATTTGAGTGGATATGAGTGAGAAGTTTTTGAAAATTTGTGTATGATGTGATTAATAAAATTTAATAAAATTTAATTTTTAATAGATTAAATTGTATAATTACCATTTTAACCTTTAATGTAAATATGATATTAAAATAAAAGTAAAGGTGTTATTTAAAATTAGAAAAATATAATTTATTAAAATTATCACCAATAACTTAAAAGAAATTATTATTATTCTCGACGATAACTTAAAATAATTTATAATATACACTATTTAATTTATATCTTCACATTTATTTAAGTTTACTTTATTTTATATAATTAATTCATTTATAAAATGTATTTATTTGAATAATAATAATAATATATTATTATTATTATTATATAATACTAATTATAATAATAATAAGAGTTATTATTATTATTAATATTTAAAAAAATACTAATTAAATATATATGTATAATTGTTATAATATATATATATATATATATATATATATATAAAACGATTATTATATATATTATGTTTATAATATATTCTATTATTATAATATACATATAATTAATATATAATTATTATATATATATATAAACAATTATATATAAAACCAATCAATTTTTATACACTGGACAATGAAGTAATTTTAACGTGATGAATTATTTTTTCCTGTATTTCTCTTCATTTTATAGAGTGCTTAAGTCTGCAACTCATGTGCAAATTCGCCCTCTCAAATCATCGCAAATCAGTGGAATCAAACACGTCCGTAACTCACTTTCCATCCAATACTTACATGGATCCGGACACAACATTAAAGAGAACAACATAAAATTCACTCTCTAATCCACTCAAATGCATTGTCTTACTCTCCTCCAAATCAATCACCAAAAATTATTATTTTAGAGCGTTAACTCTAAAAAACAAATAAACTAAGTAAAAACTTAATATCTTGTAAACTTTGTCTTTTACAAGAGAACATTCACTAATAGTCACCATATGAATGGAGAATCTATCCTTTAATTTAAGTGTCAACTATTTTTTTATCTTTATAAATTCTCTTGTTATGTCCTTTCTTCAAACTAAAATATAAAATCAGTGATCCTTCTCGTTTTCTCTGTTTAATGTTTATGTTAATATAGTATCAAAGTTGTGTTTAAACCTATAATAACCTCAAATCTTTCTCCTCTTTGGTGTCTTTTATTTTTCTATTCAAATTTTAGAAGAACTTTTAGAGAAAAAAATTTTCCTATGACAACCACAAGGAAAACCAACATGTCCATGCTTAAGGTCAATGGCCAAATGTTTTCCCTAAGCCTCTAACCTGACTAGATTTCTATTTGAAAAAGACAAATTTAAGGTGGTTGAGTTTTTTTTCCCTATTTCTAAAAGAGAAACTTAAAATCACGAGGTTGTGGAGGAACAGTTGAAAATTGACTCTTAGTTATTGGTTTAGGTGGTTACAGAACAGTTTAAAGTTTAAAGCGTAGAACATCTTTTTGGTTAATTATAGTGCCAAGTGTTTTTTTATCCCTATAATTTTTTTTGTTATAACCTTTGCATAATAAAAGAAACGAAGTCATTTGATTTTTTTTTTCATTTTCCCTCTTTTCTCTTTTCAATGTCTCTTTGAGTAAAGGCATACTAATTTTTATCTCAACTATATAATATATATATATATATATATATATATATATATATAAACAAATAAAAGTCTAAGGGTTATTACGTGGTATAAATTTAAAACTACTCAAGGATAAGAACAAATAATATGAAAAAAGAAACACGAAATTAAAAGGAATAAAAGATCACTTTTATACCAATTTTAATTTTAAAAACTATCAAATTAAGAAAGTTGAATTGAGTCAATTTAGGTTCATGTTGACATGAGTAAGCTAAGATGTCAACTTGGGTGAACCCAAACCCATGTTGACCTGAATTGTCCTATATTCATGTTAAGTGGAGTCATCATGGGCCTAAGTCGAGTCAACTTGGTCGGACCTAGGTCAAATCAAATTGGTTCGGGTCCATATTAAAACAAATATCTTGAGTCCGAGTCGAAATGAATCAGCTCAGACTCAGATCAAGTCAAATTGGTCCGGACTTAAGATGACATGAGTGGAACTAATTAAGTAAAGTTAGGATAGATCTACACTCGTGGTCGACCCACATTCATTCATGCTAGACTAAGCTAAAGTTGTTCCCTAGTCCTACCAAGATTGGGTTAAGCCCAACCAAGACCACATTAGGTCCAACCTGATCAAGGCCAAGTCAAGTTAGCTCAAGTCAAGGTTAAACCAACTTGACTTGCATGTTATTTGAGTTCAATAAGCTCAAACCTAAATTTTATTGAGTATAGTCGATCCAGGTTGAGTCAAGTTTAGATGAGAATGGACTAGATCAGATCAACCCAAGTCAAATTAGACCCATGTTCAACTGATCAAGACATTAAATTTACATTGTCGGGAACAACTCAAGTTAGACAAATCCCATGTCAAATTGATGAGGTAAATTGATCATTCGTTGAATTTATTAAAATAAAAAGGAGAAAGAAACATAAAATGAACCGCATAGAATTATACATTTATAAATAAAAAAATATAATGGTACGAATCTAAGCCCTTTAAAACTGGCACATAATAACACAATTGACAAATTGAATATAATAGACATTTAATTTAAATTAAATTGAAAAAATATAAATCAATTTAATATAATTAAAATAATGAATTTAGATTTTAGATTCGATTTATTTTGTTATATTTGGATTGATTCAATCCATAATCACCCTAGTTGAAGTTTGCATATTATACTAATAAGAAAAGAAAAGGATTATATATAAGACAAAAAAAAAAGTCAACCTAACATAGATTATTTTACATAAATGTGGTCACTTTACAAGTAGGTTGTCTGTATGCACTTTGATCATTTTATAAATCTATCAATTTACAATTTCTTTTATTATTATATCAATCAAACTATTTATAAAATTTTCACTCATTTAAGTTCATTTTTTTATCTTCCTTCTCTCAATCCATACCACTACCTAATCCAATGAAATGGTAACTGTTGAAATGATTATAAATTTTACAACTTATGTCCACCACGGTCAACCACAAGCAAAGTAGTCTACTGTTCAAAAATAAAAGCTCAAGCATGATATATATATATATCAATACTGGGACACGCACACACTCATGAGAGCAAGGAAAATTATAATATAAAAATGTATATCAGTATAAAATATTAATATTTTAAATTGTGAAATGCTCTTATTTTTTTATGGTCGTTAAAATATCAGCAGCGTACTAAGAGTAAATAAATGCAAAACTTTTGGTCGTGTGAATATATTTTTAATGATGAGAACTTGTTCTAATCTGTTTAAAGCAAGTGAAAAAAGAAATTATAAGTTGGATGATGAGCACTAAAAATGCATCTGTTCGCTTCCATCTCTGCTTTTGTTATTGAAGTGGGATATATCTTTCTAATTGGCTACGATTGGAATCCATCAGAAAGATGTGGATCACACCCTCTCTCTGTCTCAACAATATTATTTTTTTCTTCCAAATACATATATACGCTCATCAGTATCAGATGCACTTCATTCTATCCTCTACACTACCAAACTATGTATACCACAACATTAAAATATCATTGTCAAAACAGTATGCATTTTTTCAAACACCATTATCGCAACAACATTTTACAAAAACTCTTTATCACTACTCGTCATCACTCATACTCTCTCTTATCCTCTCAAAAACTACATCAACATATGTACTTTCTTTCTAAGCTTAGTTTATATATGAAAATAATGACATGTGGTCTGGTTTGATCGAAAGAAATAGAAAGATTCAAATCCATCGAGTGATATCGTTAGGATCAATCATCACATTGTTTGTTTTAGAATTTGAAACTCCATCATCTTAACAAGTGTTTTGAAGTGTTTACTATTAAGTCAGATGAGACTATTGAATATATCAGAAAGTATGAATGATTATATCAGAAAGAGAGAATAACATCGTTAAAATCAATCATCAGATTTTAAAGTTTGAAATTTTATCATCTTAAAATATATTTTAAAAGGTTAACTATTAAGCGATGTGAGACGATTGAATGTACTGTATGAATGATTATATTAGAAGGAGAGTACATTGTAACAGGTGGTGGGAGAGTATAAAGTACACATGCACTGATGTTATTCTTTGATGAGGCAGTGATAGTGGAGTATAAACGTAAAGCCTCTTTACCAAAGATGTTCACTTCTCCCAGCAGTAGTACTTGAGCAAGAACCTGCTTTTTCATCATCAAGGCTTGTCACTGCTTCCCTAAGTGATCCACTCAACCATTCCATATCTTATATACATCTCTTACACCCTTCTTCTTTCCCTGCAACCATTACACTAACCACAATCACCTCTCCTCTTTTTTCTTCTCTCAAAATGAACCACCATCCCTTCATCACCCTCTTCTCTACTATACTAATCGTTTCCACCACCACCCTATCACTCTCCCAGGTTATCATCACCAGTGGCACCACCAACAACCACTCACAGTTTTTCTTTCTCATGAAACTCTCTCTCTCCGGGAAGTACCCCATGAATTGGGACGCCGGAAAACCCGTGTGCAGCTTCACCGGAGTTACCTGCAACACCGAAGGTGACGTTATCAGCCTCGACCTTTCAGGTTGGTCATCACTTACCGGAAAGTTCCCGGCAGATACATGCTCTTACCTCCCACAGTTACGTGTTCTCCGCCTCGGCCACACCAGGTTCAAGTTCAACGTAGACACAATCCTCAACTGTTCCCACTTGGAAGAGCTTAACATGAACCACATGTCCCAGACCGGCACGCTCCCAGATTTCTCTTCCCTGAAATCTCTAAGGATTCTCGACTTGTCCTACAACTCCTTCACCGGCCAGTTCCCCATGTCAGTGTTCAACCTCACCAACCTCGAGGTGCTAAACTTCAATGAAAACGGAGGCTTCAACCTGTGGCAGCTACCTGCAGATATTGACAGGTTGAAAAACCTCAAGTCCATGGTGCTCACCACGTGCATGGTGCATGGTCAAATCCCTGCGTCCATAGGGAACATAACTTCCCTCATCGATCTTGAGCTGAGTGGGAATTTCCTCACGGGACAAATTCCGAAAGAGCTTGGTCAGCTGAAGAACCTCCGACAGCTTGAGCTTTACTATAACTACCATCTCGTTGGGAACATTCCGGAGGAGTTGGGGAACCTCACGGAGCTCGTGGATTTGGATATGTCAGTGAACAAGTTTACCGGGAGCATCCCTGAATCGGTGTGTAGGCTCCCCAAGCTTCAGGTCTTGCAGCTCTACAACAACAGCCTCACAGGAGAAATCCCAGGTGCGATTGAAAACTCAACAGCTTTAAGAATGCTGTCTCTGTACGACAACTTCCTTGTAGGACAGGTTCCCAAGAAACTGGGACAGTTCTCTGGAATGTTACTTCTTGACTTGTCGGAGAATAAATTTTCTGGTCCGTTGCCAACCGAGGTTTGCAAGGGTGGTACGCTAGAGTACTTTCTCGTTCTGGATAACATGTTTTCCGGAGAGATACCACAGAGTTATGCCAACTGCATGATGCTGTTGAGGTTTAGAGTGAGTAACAACCGTTTGGAGGGTTCCATTCCCGCGGGACTCCTTGGTTTACCACACGTTTCAATCATTGATGTCAGTAACAATAACTTGAATGGTCCAATTCCTGAGATTAACGGGAATTCTAGAAACCTGTCTGAACTGTTCCTTCAGAGGAACAAAATTTCAGGTGTCATAACTCCCACAATATCTCGAGCCATTAGTCTGGTCAAAATAGATTTCAGTTACAACCTTCTATCTGGTCCAATCCCTTCCGAAATAGGCAACCTCAGAAGGCTCAATTTGCTTATGTTGCAAGGGAACAAGCTGAATTCTTCCATCCCCGGTTCACTCTCTTCATTGGGGTCTCTCAACCTTCTTGATCTCTCCAACAATCTTCTAACTGGGAGCATCCCTGAAAGCCTCTCTGTGCTGCTACCAAACTCTATTAACTTCTCGCACAACATGCTTTCGGGTCCAATTCCTCCCAAACTGGTCAAAGGAGGGTTGGTGGAAAGTTTTGCAGGGAATCCTGGTTTGTGTGTTCTACCGGTGTATGCTAATTCATCGGATCGAAACTTCCCTATATGTGCAAGTGCCTACAAGAACAAGAGGATCAACACCATCTGGATAGCTGGGGTGTCAGTGGTTTTGATCTTTATTGGGTCTGCCTTGTTTCTCAAACGTAGGTGCAGCAAAGACACCGCTGCAGTGGAACATGAGGAGACACTGTCTTCATCGGTTTTCTCTTATGACGTTAAGAGCTTCCACAAGATCTCGTTCGACCAAAGGGAGATCGTTGAGTCCTTGGTGGACAAGAACATAATGGGGCATGGAGGGTCCGGGACAGTGTACAAGATTGAGTTGAAAAGTGGTGATATTGTCGCAGTGAAGAGGCTGTGGAGTCGCAAGTCCAAGGATTCGACTCCAGAGGATCGGTTGTTTGTAGACAAGGCATTGAAGGCAGAGGTGGAGACCTTAGGAAGCATAAGGCACAAGAACATAGTGAAACTATACTGCTGCTTCTCCAGTTTTGACTGCAGCTTGTTGGTTTATGAGTACATGCCAAATGGTAACCTTTGGGATTCCCTGCACAAGGGTTGGACCCTTTTGGATTGGCCTACTCGTTATAGAATTGCACTGGGAATTGCACAGGGTTTATCGTACCTTCACCATGATTTGCTTCTTCCTATTATCCATCGAGACATCAAGTCAACCAATATCCTGTTGGATGTCGATTACCAACCCAGGGTTGCAGATTTTGGAATTGCCAAGGTTTTGCAAGCAAGAGGAGTGAAGGATTCCACCACAACTGTCATTGCAGGAACATACGGTTACTTAGCCCCAGGTAGTTTCTGTTTCTCCCACAAAACTCATTTAAATCTCAGTAAAGAATTCATTTCTGCAAACTACCATCATATGTTTTCCTTAAATGATAGAGCAAAGGAGTTTTTATACAACAGAAATGATTCAGTATGATAAATTTGTTGAGTTTACAATAACTACCACAAAAGTTGAACCTAATGTGATGTCTGATAAGTTAACTAGGTAAACAACTTTTGCAGTGCATAAAAATTGGTAGATGATTAAGAATACATTGACTATTAGCGTTCAGGCTTGTTTTAAGCCAAAAGTGCTGCTTGGATATTCTCATGGTACTACCATGTAAATAATTGAGGTGCAGATATGAATGTTAAAATATAAGTAGTACTTTGTACCAAAAATACATAGGTGGTACGTGGGGGTTGGACAATTAGTCATGTGTTAACTTCTGTGTCATCTTTTTGATGTTCCCAACGCTGAATATTATTTTGGGCATGTTTTTATGGCTGTCACAGAATTTGCATATTCATCGAGGGCCACCACCAAGTGCGACGTGTACAGTTTTGGGGTGATTTTGATGGAACTGTTAACCGGGAAGAAGCCCGTGGAGGCAGAGTTTGGAGAGAACAGAAACATTGTTTTCTGGGTTTCCAACAAAGTAGAAGGCAAGGAGGGGGCAAGACCAAGCGAAGTTTTTGATCCGAGGTTATCATGTTCATTCAAGGATGACATGATCAAAGTGTTGCGGGTTGCCATTCGCTGCACCTACAAGGCCCCAACAAGTAGACCAACCATGAAAGAGGTTGTTCAGCTTCTGATTGAGGCAGAGCCACGCGGTTCCGATTCTTGCAAGTTGTCAACCAAAGATGTTTCAAATGTAAAGAAACCATATGAATTATAATTTGAGTAGCTTAAAGGGTAAGAGGGAGCATGTGACAGCTAAACATAAGCAATCTCTCTATAGATGTAACGAAACTGAGAGATTCACTGTAGAAGTGAGATCAAATTAGTATAATCTTCTTTTTTGTTCTAGACAAGTAGTTTGTAGATTCTATCTTTGACTATGACTCTTCTCTCTGTAGCTTCTCCCTTTTACTGTCTTTGAGTTTTGACATCTTGTAAAAATTTGAAGCTAAGCTTTAAGGTAATGTACAGTTTCTATATCTATATATATTTCATACAGCCCCACTTTGGAAAGCATTTGCCAACTTGCCTTGTGGAATTTGGGTTTTTTTTCTCTTGTATCAATCAACACTTTTATTTTGAGCGATGCAAGATGGCTCCAAAAAAAGGAGCATATATGTTGTGATTGTGAGGACTGGAAGGTCGTGATTCGCAAAGAGCTTTCTTTTTATATTTTACATAAAAAAATCAAAATGGGTTCCAGATTCTGAATACAATATTGTGGCATTATTTGTATGTGGAGGGTCCCTTTGCCAAAGCTATCCACTGGAAAATAAAGATGAATGGAATGATTGATTGATGAGAGCATCTTGTTGCCATTTTAGCCAGTGAAAGAGAAGAAAGCAGCACCATTAAGCTTTTCCTTTTTCCTCTTGAATCCTTTTCAAGTAGAGATTATTGTTTTCTTAGAATCAGGCCATGAGGAATAGAGCAATCTAAACATCAGAAGTGAGCTATGAAAGTTGAATCCCCCTTAGAAGATTTTTTTAAAGTCACATTAGACAGAAACTCTCTTAACTTAACACCTCTCTGTGCTAACATCAGTATACAAAACCAATCAAAATCATAACCATATTTAAGGAAATGAGGAAGAAAATAGCAACATAATGAAAAACAGTAGCACATGGTTGGTACCTTGTATGAAAAACATGTATGCAGAGTGAGTGAGTCACACGTGTGGGTACAATTATATGATATATCTGAGTTTCTGTACATTCATGTGCTTTATGAGTGGATGGCGGGGTCACCTTAGAAGAATGAGATTCACAAACGCAACATTTCTTTAGGCTTGGTGGAGAGGCCATAAAGCATAAAAGTTAGAAGGTTCGGTAAGAATAGTTTTCTTAAACAAAAAAGACAGAAGGCATCAACTTCCAAAGCATGCTTGGCTGTGAGAGGAAGCTAAATTGAGGACAGGTATGTTCTCTCCTTAAGTACAATAGGAACCAGAGGATTTCAGATGAGACACTCTGATACCCTGCACCAGATTTAATTATCACTGCATATTCTATTCATTTATGGACTATAACCCCTCATAAAAGTCAGAACTGTATGTGTATATATATATATTCCAAATATCAGAACTTGACTTTCACTGAATTAAACAGTTACTCATCAAAAGTAATTGATGTTTGCAAGAAGAACACAACATTAACATACATGTTTCGTACAAGGAATTCTTAACTATGAATTTAACTCCAATGTCTCAGTGTAAAATGGCAAACTCATGACCAATTGGTAACTGTGCGTTACCAGACAAACCAAAATGATGCACTATGAAGACAATAATTGTCAACCCGACCAATGACACAAAAAACATTGCACTTGCATTACACCCATTACATTATCTGTTAACATAATGAGTGTACGTGTACCCTACCAGGGTCTAAAATCCTAGTAAACAGGGCAAGTCTAATATGGCCTTAGCTCGAAATAATTTCAGGTTTCAATGGGTGATTGATCAATTTGTCGTTGTTGACATCATTGGGAACATTGCCAACTTAGGCACTTCAGAATTTGTATATGCCTCACCTCTTCTTATCATAGTAGAAAAAACTAGTGGCGCACCCACGTCTCGAGAGAGTTTAAAATGGGTCTAAAATCATTTCCCTGTATCTTTTTGTCTCGGTTGAAAAATTCTGAATATAATGTTCATTCAGAGGTTGTGTTTTTTAATCAAATGGAACAGTTTCTGTCACTTGTCGAGTTTTGTCCTGTCCCGTGCTACTAAAGGTCAAACACTCCAATGCACTGTTGACGAATATTTGGCCTCTATTGTTAGATTAGGGTTCCTTCATTCCCAAATGGCAGGAAATTTTTCTTTCAATTCAATCCCAAAATAATTGCCACTATGAGCAATGAGGAGGGGAAAAGCTTTTTCTTTTAGGTTTCTTGGTAACATATTTTTACAATTCAGTATCTGGGCTCACATAACTAGATATTAAAGCCCAAATGTCAGCGGAAGGTTTTACGGCCCAGTTCAGGTTTACAAATTCTGGGCCCAGTCATGATTATCGTTGTCGCAATAATTGACAAATTAGTGTTTTAAGAATTTTAAAATATAAGATCGTTTAATCCATTTGAAATATCTTTTTCAGTGCGTGACGAAATCAATTTTAGGCTTCTTTGAAACTCCTTGAATGAAAAAGTCATTCACAAATTCCAAAATAAAGGATTTTATTAAATACAGATCACTTCTATTAAAACAAAAACTCTTTCATTATAACCTGCATACACACAAATGTGATAGTGCTTGTATATACACATTTTTTTAAATATGAATGATAATATTTTAATAGATGATAATAATATAATGTTATTAAATTAATATAAAAATAAATTTATATTTATTAAAAATGAAGTGAAATATTAAAAGTAAAGTGAAATGAATAGAAAAACTAATTATTGATGAATAAAAAAAAGATAAACAGTTTTATAGAAAATAGATAAAAATAACCATTAATTTTAAAAATTTAATAAATAATTATATTATAAAGGGTAGAATTAGTATTATGAGATGTGCACACAAAAGAGAAAATTTTCTTTATATATTCTTATAGATACAATCTTCTCAGTTGTTAAATTTTATAATTTAAGATTGGTTTGAACGAATAACTTAATGAAATATTTATTTAATGATCTTTTATTAGATTTTCCAAAAGGTTTTTGAAAATAAACTTGTGCGAATGTTATTTATTTATAATATAGAGAGACACTTTTTTAATCAATTTCATGTTTGAAATAGCTTCGTTATTTTCCGTTTTTTGACAAACTTTAGAAAACAAAATAGTTTGTTAAAGTCTAGAGTTAGTAATTAAGATACTGAGATTTATTTTATAAAAAAGGTATTTTCCATTGACTAATATTTTTCCATATTTGTCAAATATTTGTTAAGATAGAAAAAAATGACAAACAACTATTTACACAATTTCTTTATAAAATTTTGTATTTATTGGTTTCGTTATACATCTTAAACAAATGACTTATCAAAATTTAAATTTATGAATCATACTGGCAATTAAAATGTTACTTATACGAAAATTTTGTGGGAAATAATTTCATTGCTTTTAATAATTGTACTCAACTTCAATAAAATAACTCCAACTCAAAAATAATTGAGAATGCCTATGAAGAGAAACCTTATCACAATATATTTATTATATGAAAATTTTAGACAAGATCCCTTTTTCCCTATCAAGGTTGCCATTGTATTTAGCATCTTCCAAAAAATAATTTAAAATATTCTAACTCTTTTTCCCTTTTTGTTTGATGCTAAATCAAGAAATAAAATGAAAGTTTGCACATTAGTTGTTTTCTATTTATCTCCGCATATAAAACTGTTGTGTTTTTTTTTTTTATTTGAGAGTTAATTAATTAGTATTTTTTTTTCAAATTTCAATCTTTGATTATCATTTAGTAAAATTATACACATTTAATTTTTGGTCTAGACTTGTGGTTTTTTTAATCTGTTTTCTAAAAAACTGTATTGAACTAAAAAAAATTCTCGTACAACGTAAAACATATTTTTTTATGGCACGTTAATTTTAAAAATGCTTTATAAAACGTAACCACAAGAACATTCTGGATAATTTTTTACTTTAATTATAAGTATAGCTTTTGCTACAAACAATGCACCATGGAAATTAAATACATCCTTTTTCAAACAAAACCTTACCCTAAGATCATACAATATAACGATTCATTTTATTCAAATTGATTATTCTTTGATTAAGAATAAACAATTTCGATTTGACGAAAAATGAGAGACAATTTTTAATAGATGTCAAATAATTTATTTTAATTTTTTTCTATATGGCATACTCTTTTTTTGTCATCAAACTTGTCACATAATTTTAAAATTAATATTACAAATTTTAGCCTTTCTTTGATTTAAAAACCTCTATGTCATATTGGTTTTTCTACTCTTTTTCTTCGGTTCTAATGTCTAAAAAAAAATCAAAATTACAAATTAACTCCAATTCTCGTTTTTTTTATGTTTTTATTCACTTTACTTTGATCCAATCAAATTTTAAACCTAATATTTCATTTAAGGTACAAATATATAAAAAAAAATGCAAATTTAAAGTTTAAATAGAAGTTGTAGATTTTCTATAAAATGTAAAGGTTCACATAAAAAAAATAACAATACGAAACCCAAATCATGAATTGGAAATTAAAGGAGACAAAAATTATAATTAAACTAAATAACTATTTGCCAATGTTAGGTAGTGCCTAAGGAGACTTGTTAAGATATTAAAAGAGAGGAAATGTATGAGAATTTGGAGAAAAATGTTTGACATGAGCATTAACATTTGATTGAAAAACATAAATGATGTTGTTAATTGGAACATTTATTAAAAGTTATTGCAAAGTAAAGAAAAATTATTATTTTTGAAATCAAACAATTTAAAAGTGAATATAAAAATGTAGTGGAGAAGAAGTAGTAGATGAATCAAATGCCGTTTTCTTGGATAACATTATTGGTTCTTTATTTAAGTCGCTGTAAGCACTTTAAATAAGTTTTCACGTTCCATCTTTTCACTTATGGTCCACAACATGCATAATATACACAGCAAAAAAGATGCTACCGACAACCTTTAATAAAAAATATACATTTTAAATTGTTGTTAACATGTCTATTGGATAATAATGAGACAGATGTTAATTGGTAAATATTTCTAAGAAAATAATCAAAGGTGCCAAAAAAAAAATACACTTAAAGATTGTTAATTATGATAAAAAAAATTAAATTAATGAATAGTCCTTTAATTATAGTCTTTAATCAATTTATTATTACTAATGTTTTAATACCTTTCATTTTGGAAAATATAATTGTAAAGGACACGATGAAGTAACCTCGTCATTTAGGATAATTCACACTGTTGAATCAAATAAAATTAAATTCACTAATTGTCTATTATAAGTGTCCTCTTACAATAAGTCGCATATTATCTTTTACATGTCATCTGTATTAGTGAGCTATTAATATTTATATATTTATATATTTATATATAATAACGGCACTTAAATTTAAACTAATAACTTGATAGTCAAATTTCCACCATTGAATTTATCATAATGGTTCCAAATATATATTACTGTTTGGAACCAATTAAAATGAAGAGATAGAACAATAATCTCAAAGAAATATTTATAGATGAATTCACTTATTTTACAAATTTAGTTATATAATTAAGTAGAAAAAAAATTTATTCTTAACCGAATGAAACAGAAAAATAACAGAAGAAAAGAGATGTAATAGAAGAAACAGCAAAATAACATAAATGCAACAATTTTATGATAACTATATAATCCTATCTCACATATATATATATATATATATATATATATATATATATATATATATATATATATATATATATATATATATATATATATATATATAAGTATAAAA